>OBWQ01000041.1_pt1 | contig 109355 bp, 97 predicted proteins | sample 1476511 | NCBI WGS metagenome assembly OBWQ01 (sample SAMEA2580126, study PRJEB22360) | human gut metagenome | biome: human gut; feature: human-associated habitat; material: faeces | place: Denmark | collected 2008/2010
GATTTCCAGAAGATTTGCGTTCACGCTACGCATTACGATGCTGTAATTAATCATAGTTGTTTGTAGTATGTTTAGAGTCCTTTGTTTGCAACTCCCCAGAACGCCCCGTTCCTGCTGTTTTCGGGGGCTTCATTGATGACCGGAGCCTGCCATCATTTATGACCCGCGTAGGTCTTAATAGAAGACCGCCTTCAGGCACCTAAGGCATTTCCTTCGATTGCTGGTGCAAAGATACGAATAAATCCGGTATCTGCCAAATTTAGACATGTGATAAGGAGCGATTTTCAGCAACTTACGATTTGAAAGTTAGCTTAAAAAACAAACTCTATGTTTATGCGGTGCATCTCTATGTTTTGTGGCATAGAAAACTATGTTTTGCTTTATAAATCAGCATATTACAAAGTAATAGCCTATTTTGCAGAAACGTGTTCAGTATTCAGTATTCAGTTTTTTTCGCTGTTGTTACCACTCTCTGTATAGATAGTATATTATATATATTATAATATATATAATATAAAATAACTACTTACAATTTAAAACCATGAAAAAGGTAACTATCGCGAAAAAAACTGAATACTGAATACTGAATAACCTTTTAGGCATTATAAGCCCTGGTTATAATAGCAATCACCAAGTCCATCATAACCCTTGCCAAAAAACGGCATAAAGTAGAGATTATTTTCGTGAAATATAAACATAAAAAAAACAGGCCTTACTTTTAAAAGTGGGGGCAGTAAATAATTTACGGTTTCAAAGTCCCTACAATGTATTTTTCACTTTCTCCCGTTTTTTCTTGCGAGTTTCAAATAAAAATTGTACCTTTGCTCTCAAAATAAATAAATTGCAATGGAAATAGTATATAACATAGAGGATATGGGGGGGGCAATTTGACGCACATACCCCAGAGGAGCTGAGAGACAAACTCTTAGCCTATTATACCGTGGATGGATACTCGGCAGAAGTAACCATCGACGGAGATTACGTAAAGGTAAAAGTTGACCAACAAGATTTAGAGCAGTCTCAGCAAGAATTCTATGAGATAACTACGCTCTGTGAAAAACGCCAATTCAAAGAAGCACATAGCCGTTTGGAACAATTCCTGAAGAAGCACTCACGCCATAGTGAGGGCTACAGAATCCTTGCCCAGATGGAAATGGAAGCAGGTAACATTGATAAGGCCATTGATATTGATATCGAAGCCTTGAGATGCGACCCTAAGAATGCATGGGCTCTGCTGCTCATGGGTAACCTTTATAGCAAGTATAAAGATGACTACAAGGTGGGCCGCACCTACTATGACAGCGTTCTGAAATATTCTCCAGATAATTTTATCGCTATTAACAATATCGCTGCCATCATGATGGAAAAGAAAGACTATGAGCATGCTATTCCTATGTTTGAGCATGCCTTGAAGGGCGATAAGAAATATGCCAATGCATATTATGGACTGGCAGTCTGCTATTATAACCAAAGCGAAAACAGAAAAGCTTTTGATACTGCTTTGCAGGGCTGCTTGCTTTCTAATCTCCGTTCTGAGAATCCTCAGGTGATGGACGAACTCCACAAGATATTGATAGCTTCTGCACATGCCGTAGTAGAATCTACTAACTACATGAACGTGGTACTGGGTATCAAGGATGAGATTGAGATGACCTATCACCAGAAGATAGAAATCGAAGAAGATAATACGCTTGATCTGTCAGCCAAGTTGGAATATGGTCCAACCCATCATTGTGATTATCATCTTATCAAGATTAATCCTAAGAAGCCTTTCATGGAGCATCTTGCCATCCACGAAATGATGCACCTTCAGATGAATCTGGAGGCTGATAAGGTGAATAAGAATAGGGTGATTTTCTCAAACAATGATAATGTCATCGCTTTCAGAACCAAATATGCTGCCTGGATAAAAAAACTGGTAAACCGATTTGACCATTCTAAGGCAATGGGCGTAGTACAGCAGATTCATGCCGGATACATGCTCCAGGTAATGAACTGTCCATTAGACTTGTTTGTAGAAAAGCGTATGTACGATAAGTATCCTATTGTGAGAGCCATTCAGCTTTTGTCTTTGATGGAACAGGAAACCTACAATATCAAGGCCATCAAGGGCTCTGAAAATGCCAAGTTTGTGCCTCTGGATATTGTACAGAACAGCAAGGTAATGAATATCGTCAGTTCAATGAATTTCGAGCATCTTTTTGGCTTGAGATTCTATCAGGAGTATAAGCCAACCAAGGCCCAGTATGACCAGGCTAAGGATTTCTATGATGAATTCATGGCTTATGATGACTATACTCCAGGCGAGGAATACGTGCTGGTAGAGTACTTCATGGACTCATTCCACATGAATGATATGATGTCGATGAAACCATTGAACGAATATCTCGATGACAGTTATGAGCGCATGGAAAAGACCAAGATGATGCGCGATGCTGCGCTGGGTGAAGATGCTCCAGAAGGTGGAAATTCATTTGACGGTCTGACTGCGGAACAGAAGAAAAAACAGGACACTTTCTATGCTGAAAACAAGGACGGCGAGGATCCTATGAAGACCATGATGATGTCTATGTACATGTTGGGTGCCTTGGAGTATTTTGACGGCATGGATAAGATGGATATCAAGAAGATAGCTTTCGAAATAGCCATGATCGGCACCACCGGTATTTCGCCTGATAAGAAGAGTGGCTATAAGGTTCCTTCTATTCCTGGTAAGGATTTTGGTGGATACCAGCTCCTTGCCTATTATTATGTAAGTTGGGCTTTGGCTATTCCAGAGATGCTGGCATCTTTGAACCTTCCTTTTGATAATGCCTGGGCTGCTGCTCAGCAGATGTGGAAGAAGAAAAAAGGCAATCAGTAATCTGTTTTTGGAGGGCCAGCCATGATTATCTATAACAGCACAAAAAGGGGGTTCTTGAACGATATCCCTAACATTGAGAATATATTGACATCCAATGTGAGAACAAAATTGGGTGAGGAAGCGAGTGAAGGTGAAATCCGCTCTTGGCATAATTCGTTGAGATATATGGCAAGAGTGGTAGATAGTCAGGCGATTCCCGATGATACAGGTGTAGCATTGGAATATAATATTCCTGTTACCAATAACCGTATAGACTTTATCATAACGGGCTTGGATAGTAAAGGTATATCCAATATCGTTATGATAGAGTTGAAACAATGGCAGCATGTGCAGACAACGGAGAAAGATGGACTTGTTGTGACACGTTATGAAGACGGATTGAAGGAAACCACCCATCCTAGTTATCAGGTGGCTTGCTATGCCTCCCTGCTTTATGATTTCAATGAAGCCGTTCATCAGAGAAAGGTAAGTCTGCACCCATGCGTGTTTATGCATAACTATGTGGACGACGGCAGTATATCTGATGCACGCTATCGGAAATACACAGAAAAAGCTCCGGTGTTCTGCAAGGATGAAGAAGATAAACTGCGCGAATTTATAACAAGATATGTTAGTAAGAGTGACCGGAATAAGTCAATTTATGTAATAGAAAATGGCAAGATAGTTCCTTCCAAGAGCTTGATAGATTGCGTTGTCAAGATGGCGCAGGGAAATCCGGAATTCAAGATGATTGATGAGCAGAAAGTGGCTTATCAGAACATTCTCTGGGCTTATGATGAATATCTCAGAACAGGCAGAAAACAGGTGGTTATCGTGAAGGGCGGACCTGGAACCGGCAAGAGTGTGATTGCTGTCAAGTTGTTGGTTGAGATGACACGAAGAAAGCTGCTGGCTCATTATGTATCTAAAAACAGTGCTCCAAGAAATGTGTTCTATAAGAAGTTTATGGAATCGAAAGATGTTCATTCTTCCATCAAAAATCTCTTTAAATCAAGTGGTGGATATTTTGACAAGAAGGTTAATGAACTGGATATGCTGATTGTAGATGAAGCTCATCGCTTGCAACAGTTTAGTGGCCGTTATGGTAATCTGGGTGAGAACCAGATCAAGGAAATCATTTTAGCAGCAAAAGTAAGTGTTTTCTTCATAGATGAAAAACAACTGGTGGATTTCAGGGATATTGGCTCGGTAGCTGCAATTGAAGCTTGGGCAAAATACGAACAGGCAGATGTGCATCATCATCAGCTGGTAGCGCAACTACGTTGCTCGGGAAGCGATGAATATCTGAATTGGTTGGATCATTTGCTGCAATTCGACAATTTGCAACCAGTGAAGTTAACTGGTACGACTTATGAATTCAAGGTTTTTGATTCGCCATCAGAAATGATGGAAGAAATTAAAAAACAAAATCGATATAAAAATAAAAGCAGAATGGTGGCTGGTTATTGTTGGAATTGGATATCAAAGAAAAATAGCCGGTTGAAAGATATTGTCATAGGTGATGATTTTGCTTATAAATGGAATCTCACTAACGACAAAACTTGGAGTATATCCAAGGGGTCAGTAGATCAGATTGGCTGTATTCATACTTGCCAAGGACTAGAATTTGAATATGTTGGTGTCATCATTGGCGAGGATTTGGTTTGTAAGAATGGAATTGTAAAAGTGAATCCTTTAAAAAGGGCTTCTACAGACCATAGTGTTAGGGGTATGAATGTGCTGAAAAAAAGAAACCTGGAAGAATACAAAGTCAAAATGCGTACCATCATCAAGAACACCTATCGCACCCTGATGACCCGAGGCATGAAAGGATGCTACGTTTATGTCTGCGACGAAGAACTTAGAAATTACATTAAACAATGGATATAAAATATTGGATATATATACTGGATGAGCCAGATACGTTTTCGGTGGTTGATATGATAGAACATACCGGAACGGCATATCTTCCTCAGCAGGATGAAATGAAGATGGGGGATAGAGTCTTTGTTGCCACATTGGAATATGGGGCAAGATTGCTTTATCGCCTCTCTATCTCGAGACTGGATGCTTGGGTAGCTGATGATGGCGAGGCGTTCTGCGATTCGATGGCTGAACAGAGCATGGAAATATCTGATGCCTTGCAGCTAGACAAATTCCCTTCCTTGGAAGTAGGGGAGGAAGGAGACGAACATCCGCATCCGCTTGATATTGTGACAGCATCTGAAATAGATGATGTTTTTGAAGAATTGATGCAAACATCCATAGATGCCATATCAGATGAGGATTACCAGCTCAAGCGAAAAATCATCTATGATGCTTTGGCAAATGAATAAACCGAATTAGAACAATCTTAAAAGTTAAACGCTTATGTTGTATACTGTTAGAGAATTTTGTAGCTATGTACAGGACGACCTCAATGGCTTGATAGATGAGGTGGCTGGCATCACCCGTTACGTAAGTGACGAGGAGAAGAAGGCTTATGCTGGATCCTATCCAATAGTGGCCAGCATGTTGGCGCAAGCAATGAAACGTCAGCCGGCTATAGGCGATGCCCATATTTCGACTACAGAATTGCTGCTTGAATATAAACTCCCTGCTGCATCGGCTTGGTGCGATTTGGTATTGTTGGGCGCAAATGCAGAGAATAGAAAAGAGGTAATCATCGTAGAGCTGAAAAACTATCAGAAAAATCAGGATGATGCGCCTGGTTCTTATGAAGGCTTGATGATGCATAAGGGTAGCGTAATCAAGCATCCTGCCGATCAGGTAAAGGGATATACCGAGTATTGCAGAAGATTCCATTCTGTGGTGCTCGATGAAGGGGCAGAGGTTAACGGCTGTGTATACTTTACGCAACCGATTGATTTGCAGCCATATCGTCTTGCTCCTAATGATAGGCTCATATCTGAATATCCGATGTATAATACTGAATCTTCTGACCATCTGGCTGAGTATGTAACAGCTAAAATCTGCAAAGGTGACGAAGCCTTTGCTGCCAATTTTGTGAATGGCTTTTACAAGCAGGACAGAAACATCTTGCGCCAGGTAGCCGAAAACCTAAGTGTCAATTCTGCAACGGCTCGTCCTTTCGTATTGCTTGATGAGCAGCGCCTGGGCTTTAACCTTGTGATGCAGACTTTGGAGCAGAGAGTGAAGGATGGCAAGAAGGAAGTGATTGTGGTGCAGGGTCCTCCGGGATCAGGCAAATCTGCCGTAGCCATCAACCTCTGGATAGAGAGCGTCATGAAGTATTCCAGGGAGAAGGATTGCGGCAATATCGTGTTTGTTACGACTTCGGGAAGTCAGAATGATAACTGGAGCGAAATCTTCAACTATTATGGATACAAATATCATGCTTCCGATTTAATATTGAAAGCTAATGATTTTAATCCCGGTATGAGCGGTGGTAAAATGAAAAACGAATTGTTGCCACTGATGGAACAGATTGATCCAAAATACGTGAGTGATGATAATGAAAATTCTCTCAAGTATGAGTATTTTGAAGATTATCTTGATTATATGATAGAACATGATATGATAAGAAACTATAAGGATAACCTTCATTTTCTTTCTGTTGTTGATGAGGCGCATGCTTTAATCAACCCTGTAGCAGAAGGATTTAGCAGTAATAAAACTGCAGGATGGTGCTTCCAGATGGGACCACAGGTCTATCATATCATCCGTGAGAGCCAGGTGAGTGTATTCTTTACCGATGGTAAGCAATCGTTCCGTGATAACGAATCAACCAGAATAGAGGATATCGAAAAATGGGCTAAAAAACTGGGCGCAGAGTTTACGCTGATTTCTCTGGAAGATATGCAGTTCCGTTGTGCCGGTTCCAAGGAATATGTGGACTGGATTGATGGCTTGTTTACTGAGAATCCATTAAGGAATGTTACGAAGTGGAAGGATAAATTCAAAGTAAAGGTTGTGGATTACCCTTCTGATATGGAAGCTGATATCCGAACACAAATGGCAGCAGGCAATAAGTCGTGCCGAATCCTTTCTTCCTATACCCGTAAATGGGAGTCGATGAGCAATTTGGCACCTTTGCATGATGCGGATGTTGACTTCGATTTCGATTTGGCGGATAAGAACGGGAAGCGTTGGCAGCGATATTGGAACAATCCGAATGGCTATGCCATTTATGTACAAGGGGCGGGAAACTCCATGATGCATCAGGATCCTCTTTCAGAAGTAGGCTGTCCGTATGTAGTAAGAGGTTTTGATTTTGACTATGTTGGCTTGCTTTGGCTGGAGGATATTTACGTTAGAAATGGTAAATGGTATGTCAGTATTAGGCACAATGAGGAAACAGCAACTGCCAGCTCTCGTAAACGTGCCAGAGATGAGCAGAAGGAAGCTATCCGAACCAAACAAATTAAGGGTAAAATAAAGGATATTGACGAGGTTCCTGGTTTTGATCCTCGTTTTCCTGCAGCACATGCTTTGTTCGAAACCATAGCCCAAGCCTATCGCATCCTCCTGACCCGTGCCATCAAGGGCGTAACCATCTACATCAAGGATGAAGAAACAAGGGCTTACGTGCGCGAATTACTTAATGGAGAATAAAGATATGGAGGAAAACGTAATAGAAGATATGCGCAAGCGTATCTATGATTATCTGCAGCAGCAGAAAGAACTGGAGCTGGCTGATATTGAGGCAAATTCTCAACTTACCGATGAGGAGAAGGTTGAGGCTGGTCTGTTAATCAAGGATGCTCAGGTAGTGAAGGTCTGCGACAACCAGTATGAACTTCATACCACAGAAGATAATACCAAAATCAGAGTGGGCGACAGCGTAAGAATCTCGAATCGCTACATTTCTGCCAATGCCAAGGTTATCGACCTTTATCTGGAGGGTTTGAGCATAGAGACTCCTGCTTTCATGAAGGAGAAAGATTTGGTAGATATCGAAGTGATGGAACATATGATGCTTGATCCGATGCTCGATTTGCTGGATAGTATCCATGAAGGTTGTCCTGGCTATAGCTTTCTGAATCTGTTGGCTGGTAAGGAAACTCCCAAAAGCAAGGGATTGGGTGCTGTTGATGCGCGTTTTGTCAAGCTGCCAAACGTTCTTAATACAGCTCAGAGAAGCGCCGTAACCGACTGTCTGAAACGTCCATCCGTTTATTGTCTGCAAGGTCCTCCGGGTACTGGTAAAACCGCCGTCCTCTCAGCTATAGCGCAAATCTACGCTACTACGCGCAAGGAAGTATTGGTGATATCCAACACCCATCAGGCTGTGAATAATGCATTAAACAAAATTGCAGAACAGGCTGACAACTTCGCTGTAGTCAAGATTGGCGAGAAAATCAAGGGTGAAGGACTGAATAAGAAAATCATCACGGCAGGAACCTATAATCATTATCTTGCTTACCGCAAGAACAGCAAGAAGCGGATGGAACCGGCCGATGTAGTAGGTATGACTTTACATGCTGCTATCATCAATCTGGGCTTGCGAAACTCGGGTTTTAAGCCAAAGATAGTCTTGGTAGATGAGGCTGGTCAGATGCCATTGCCTTATGCCAGTTTGATTGGTGCCTTTGGTTGTGGCAGCATCATTTTCATCGGAGATGATAAGCAGATGCCACCAATCTTCCATCCGCAGCTGGCAGTGAATCCGTTGTCGGTAAGTATCTTCGAGTATCTCTGTAACAGATATCCTACTCTTCGTCATACTCTCGATGTTACCTATCGCATGAACGGCGAGATTACTGATTTCATCAGTAGAAATTTCTATGAGTCTGATGGGAATGGAGTCAAGTTGATATCTGCAGATTCTGCCAAGGACAGAAGGCTGGACGTAGAAGGGATATCACAAGAACCGATACAGACGATAGAAGTCATCCCTGAACAGAGCGATTTGATGGAGATGGAATGTGATGTCAATGTAGCGGAGGCAGAGCAGGCCATAGAGCTGGCTAGGAAAGCCATTCAAGGTGGTATCCGACTGAAAGATGTTGCTATTGTTACTCCATATCGAAGACAGGTTAAATGCATCCGTACCTTATGGAAAACGAAATATCCTAAAGAGAAGATGCCGCTGGTCAATACTGTGGAATGCTTACAGGGACAGGATGTAGAAATCATTATCATCAGTTTTGTGTTGAATGCACGTTATGGCAATATGGAGGCACAGTTGCCTTTCGTCCTAGAAAAGCATAGACTGAACGTAATGATCAGTAGAGCTAAGAGTAAGGTGATTCTGCTGATGAGTTCAGAAGTAAAAGTAGTTTTTGGCAATTGTTATTAGTCAAAAATGCGAGTAAGAGTTGCTGGTATTTAATTATATATTTTGGAAGCTTGTTCAATTTGCGGTCTTTAGTGTCATCTGGGTGCCACTTGAGTGACTATATAAAGTCATTGCCATTTGGAAATCAAATTTGATAATATTTCTACTAAATATATAAATGATTTAGCAGTGCAGAGTGCTGCACCTACCATAAAAATTCCATAAAAGTAACAGGGAGAAGTGATGCTGCAAAAATGCTCACTTTTCCCTCTTTTTTTGTCAAAAAACTAAAAATCAGAAAAATAATAGTACTCATATTACGGATTAAGGAATCGTAGTACACCCTTTTATTTCGCTCTTTTTTTATAATTTCACACCGAAATTTAAAAAAAGAAATTATGGGAAAAGGACGTAGTTACATGAAATCATATGCCGACGGCTATATGAGAGGCAAGGTTGTCAAGGAAGTGGGAGCACTCCTTGACCACATACTAGTGGAGGAAATCACAACCCCCACAATAATAAAATTGGAGTTTGGACCTTCTTACGATACCATTAGAGAACTAAGACAGCAAGATACCTCAAAATCTTTTGAGACCATCAGGCAATTCTGCTACATCATCGGCTATTATCTTTACCAAGAAATAGAGGCGGTGGAGAACTATAAGAAATATGTAAGGGAAAGGGAATCCAAGCTTACCATGCTGTATGAGATGAAAGAAAGATATAAGAAAATTTACGGAATGCAAGCCGCAGTGGTTCTCAACCTCATGCATAAGGGAAAGGACTTGTTGGCTTTTATGAAGTAAATATAAGTGAGTTTTTCCACCTCACTATGTGTTAGCGAACTCATTTTGAGGCTAGTTCTAATCCATAAATTAATACCAAAAAAAAGAAAGTAAAATATGATGAAATCGGAGACCAACTGTCCCCTAAGGGTGTATTCCCTTATAGTTCTCCTGGCATTTGCTTGTACCAGCAAAATTGTTAGCGCAAACAAATTCTAACGTCCTCTACTAAGGAATGAGCGACAAAGAACTTAATTACTAACTATTATAAATTTCGAATTATGGGGAGATTTATAATCAAGCTCGTGCGCTTGATACTGAAGTATGGGCGATTCGGCCTTTTTTGCGTGGTCATTCAATTGAATGGCAACAGCAAGTTTATTGAGTATACTTACAATTTGAGGCGTTCCCTCCTATGGATATGAGCATACACGCACACTTACTGGTAGATGTTGCCATGCAGGAAAGAGATTATCATGATGCGCTCGTATTACGTCGATACTTGGAGACCTTTAACAGAATAGACAATCATTTGGTTGAAGCTGAACTTCCTAGGCTTGATGCTTATATCGCCACTCTGGATGGCTATTATGAATACCTGGAGCAAAGGAATAGAAAACCATTGGATAATGGTACCAGAATCGGCCGAAAAAAAGAATACCTATTTGTGTCTGATGAAGCATCTTCTGTAAAAGATGAAGAGACGACCGCCGAGCAAGCCTCTTTATTTATAGAATTTCTCACCCTAAATGGCCTAAATTCTATGTCTACCAGTGCGAGCAAGTCTTCACCATTGAATATCGCAATATTTGCGTTTATCAGATATTGGAGAAGAAAGGGCATCCTGGCACCGCAGCATATCGTTAGTGCCAATGCCATTTATCGATTTCTTACCGATGATTGCCATATACGAAGAGAAGTTACGATAAAATCGTTCAACAATGTCTTCAATCATTGTGAGAACATAAAAAATCAGGAAATGGATGATAAAGTAGCAGATTTCTTTGCCCATAGATGATTTTTTTTATGGGACAAATATTAATCCTATTTTTCCTATTTTTCCCAAAGGTGTTTTTGCCCTATCTTTGCACCCGTAATCAGACAAGTAAAGTCTGGTTGCGGGCGTTTTTTGTTTATAGGAATCCGGTACCGTTCCTGAAACTGAAATTTGGCGAATAACTCGCAGTCCAACCCATAAACATTATATATTAATATGGCAGGAAAAGCTTATGTATTTTATCATCCGCAGTATGGCGGATTGAGAGTGGTGAACAACGAAGAAGGATTGTTCTTTTGCATCGAGGACCTGGTTGCCATCACAGATATTGGCAGAGATAAACTGTTCCCAGTATTAGCCGACACGGAGGGGAAAGTGGTAAAAATGTGTGTGGAAACGGAAACAAAAAAGGTTCAGAAGGCTTTTAAACAACGTTTGTTTTTCGGTGAATTCTTTGGCAATGCTGACAAGGTGGAACGAAAAAGTAGAATAGCTTGGAGAAGTATGATATTCGTTGACTCTCAGGTGGTGAGAGATATGACGGTAGGCTGTTCGAAGGATCCTGAGCGTAAGTTGTTTTACAAGTGGGTCAAGGATTTTATCCAGCCTGTGATGGAGGACGAGGACAGATGTTGGTGTCATGAATGTGTCATGATGAAAAGAGTCTGTTATGACCCTCTGGAAAATCCGATTGACATCCGATATACTGCCGACGGCCTGTATATCAACGATATGAGAATCAACTGACATTATTAAACTTTTAAACAAGTTGTTACGATTATGAAACAAGCAACAAAGAAGCAGCTCCTCAACGCCCAGAAGGTGGACGGAGCCATCATCAGTGAGGAAAACGGTACCATCGCCTTCCGCAAGGCGCCATGGAACGATACCGAGGTTATCTGCGAACAGCCTAAGGTGATACCGGGCAGAATGGTATGCTCTGGCGAGAAGGGAGGAGATGAGTTCGACTTCAAGCCTTACGAGCGTACGGGCGAGAAGCTTTTCGAGGAAATCTTCAAGACCAAGCATGCCGTGGTGCGCACCACCAAGCGCACGGTGCAGGTGAACTATACTTTCAGCCGTGACCTGGACAAGCAGGACATGCTGCGCTACCTTAAGGTAGAGCACAAGGAACTGATTGCCGGATTCAAGGAGGCAGACATCAAGGGGAATTGATAATGAATCATTCAACATTCAAAAAAAAAATGGAACATATTATAGCATATAATCCGTACAAGAATGGCAATAAGGGGAGCGTAAGCTCCCAGCCACTCTCGGTCTACGACAAGACCATCGCTTATCCCTGGATGGCAGACCTGGTAGCTGCCATCCGTGGGGGTAACGATGAACTGAAGAAGCAGCTGCCTTTCCGCTGCGCTCACTACTACCAGTTCCGAGACAACAGACGCTCGCAGAAGAACGCCGTGCCCGAAAGCTTCCTCTTCCAGACCACCATCGATGTGGACGACAAGGAATATGTGGACAAGGCGATAGAGAAGGCACGAGAGCTGAACTGCAGCGACACCATCTGGAACGGAGCCCTGCTGCACCTGGAGTACTCAGCCCGCAAGAAGTTGCACATCGACATCCGCATGCCCGTCGGCATGACTATCGAGGAGACGCAACGAGCCTATTGCGAGGCACTGGGCGTGCCCTACGACGAGAGCTGTATCACGCCAGAACGCATGCTCTTCATCACCGACAAGGCGTCAGAAATCTATCGCTCGCCCCACTGGTACGAGGTGCTGCCACAGGAAGAGCTGAAGAAGCGCAGACAAGCCTACCTGGACCGTGAGCTTACCATCGACGGAAGAATCCAGCAAGGCACCCAGCCAAAACCACTCAACATTCAACATTCAAAACTCAACACTCAACAAAATGTTCAAGACCATCGACTTTCGGGCTCTGACAGCCATCACGCTGTTTCTGCTGGCTCTTCTGTTCAGCCTGCCCAACCTTGTGATAGCAATGCTGCTCATGCTGCTCATCTCAGCCCTGCTGGAGCTCATCAGGATGCTGGCACTGTGGCAACCGGCAAGAACCTAGCAGCCTTCGACCTCTTCCGCAATGCGGCAGGTCTGAAGGACGTAGACATCAACACCCCAGGCTCCCGCCACTCATCGCTCCTGGCGATTATGAGCGCAGGCGCATCGAGAGTGATGCCCGAAGAGGAACTGAAGGCGGTGGTGGCACAGAAGATGCCTGCCTTCTCGCAGGAACGTGACAGCCAGCAGCTGATCCACGACTTCTATGCGAAATATGGCGACAGTTCGAAGCCGATGTCGCAAGCCGTGATCCGCATCAATGCCCAGGCAGAGAAGTCCTCCCAGAAGGATGCCGTGGCATTAAAAACCTTGAGTTCCGAGGGCGGCACGGATTCTGAAGCGGAAGATAAAAAAATCACTCCGCCTCCGATGCCCGAACATCTTCCCAAACTCGTGGAGCTTCTGCTATCAAAAACCCCGGACGTCTACAAGCCAGCCGTGGCACACGCCATCTTCCCGCCACTTGCTACGCACCTCTGCAAGACCACCTTCAAGTATATCGACAACGTGGAGCACGAGGCTACCCTGATGTGCTGTCTGCTGGCGGGTACGGGTGCAGGCAAGAACTGTGTGCAGATGCCTATCAACATGATTATGGAGGACATCAGACAGCGCGACCGTGAGAACCTGCAACGGGAGAAGGAATGGAAAGAAGAGGTGACACGCAAGGGTGCCAACAAGGATAAGCGCAAGCGTCCGGAAAACCTCATCATACAGGAGATTGACGCCGATATGACCAACCCGGCCTTCGTTATGCGCACGGCTGAGGCTCAGGAACATTTCCTCTATACAACGCTCAACGAGATAGACCAGTTCGATGCCCTCAAGGGACAGGGCAACCAGCAGTTCAAGATTATGTGCCTTGCCTTTGATCCTGGGAACTCATACGGCCAGACCCGCGTGGGCACATCGAGTATCACCGAGCGCATCACCATCCGGTTCAACTGGAATGCATCGACCACCGTCCAGCTGGGGCAGCGATATTTCTCAAAGGTGCTCACCGACGGACCTATCAGCCGCATCAACTTCTGTACCATCCCGGAGCGGGAAATCGGTGCCGAAATGCCAGTATACGGCGAATACGACGATGCCTTCAGAGAGGCGCTCAGACCGTACATAGAGAATCTGTGCAAGGCGTCGGGTAGGATAGATTGTGCTGAGGCTTTCGCCCTGGCAGAAAAGTTGAAGGATGAGAACGCCGACTTTTCGCGCATGTCGCAAAACAGGGTGTTCGAGAATCTCTCCTTCCGTGGCAACGTAATTGCCTTTCTCAAGGCTTGTGTGCTATACGTGGCAAACGGCTGCAAATGGGAACCCGAAATAGAAGAGTTCATCAGATGGAGCGAGAACTACGACCTGTGGTGCAAGATGATTTTCTTTGGTGCCAGCATAGCCAAGGCTAATGAGGTAGGAGAGAAATCGAGCAAGCGAGGACCTGCCAACCTGCTGCAGCTATTGCCTGACACCTTCACTTATGCGCAGGCTGAAATGGTACGTCTGCATAACGACTTCGGAAAGAAGGGTACGGCGACGATGCTGAGAAACTGGGTGAACCGTCATTATATCGAGAAAATTCCTCCGAAGGGAGCAAATGCCGACGGAGCTGACGGAGAGCAGGGCGGAAAGGTGTTCAGTATTCAGTTATTCAGTTTTAAGAAGCTATTATTCCGTTCTGACGGACTCGACCTGAGATGTTTTAACGCAAAATAGTTTAACACTTAACATTCAAACAAAATGGAAATAGTATTAAAGCGTATAGCTAAAAAGGGAACTTATACCATCGGCAGACTCTATCTGCTGACCGATAGTAGTGTAAATCGTAACTCGCTACCCGGCAAGAAGAAAGACGACAAGTGTACATTGATTCATACCTTTGACAGCCAGCTGCTATCCAAGGATACATATCTCTGTGATACCATGGAGCCTACATGGCGTAATCTGCTGGGTATCAAGCTAAAGCCAGAGGAAGTGGATGCCCGCTATAGCCGCAAGAGCGGCGTGAAGGCTCGTAAGGTACCTGGCCATACTGCCATTCCTGAGGGTACTTATCCTGTGGTCATATCGTATTCTCCAAGATTCAAGCGTTGGCTGCCATTGCTGGTGGGCGTGCCGAATTTCGAGGGCATCCGCATCCATGCAGGCAATTATCCTGACGATACGCAAGGCTGCATCCTTGTGGGAGAGAACAAGTTCGAGGGCATGGTGGTGAACTCCCGCATCTGGCTGCAGCGGCTCATCAACGCCATGACAGCGGCGCGCGACCGAGACGAAAGTATCTGGATAACCATCCTATAGGTTACAAGTAATAAACAGATAGGGAACGCACTGCGTTCCCTATTTATATTATATATGGTACTTATTCTGGTAGTGGCGCTTGGATTTAACAGGGGCTCCATGGAAGGAACCGCTGCCCATACCGCTGCCACGAAGACTCTCATGAAAGCCTGAACCACCGCTGTATTCACCCCAGCGGGCTCTGATTCTATCCACATAATCTACCGTCTCCGTGCCTCGCATGTAACCATATTTCACCACCGGGTCTGTGTAATAAGCCGGTTGAGAAAGGCGCAGAATATAATTGCGAATTACGCCCCAATTGTGCGGATTCTGACCATGTTTGCGAGCCAGCGACATCGCATCTCTGATGTGGAAATAGCCACCATTATAAGAAGCAAGGGCAAAAAGCATGCGCTGGGACGGGTCGCCCACGTCAGAAAAATGCCCCTGCAGTTCCGCCATATATCTGGCTGCCGCAGCCACATTCGCCTCAGGTTCATGAATCATGCTCATCGGCAAACCCAGATGGGCAGCCGTGCCTGGCATAATCTGCATCAGTCCGCAAGCTCCAGCCCATGACTTCGCATTCGGGTCAAAACAGCTCTCCTGATAACATTGGGCAGCCATCAGACGCCAGTCCATGCGAGCCGTTCCGCTATAGCGCTGGAAGAGGTGGTCGTAGCGGGAAATAACACCCTTAGAACGGTTCAGAAATGGTGAATAAACGTGGCGGCGCACGCTGGCAGAAGAAAGCAGCCACGATTCTTCCTGCTTGACCTGAGCAATCAGCTTAGGCTTAAACCAGCCGTTCAGGGTGTCGGCAAGACTCTTGTTACCGTTCTGCACAGCCCATTGGGTTCGGGTACTGTCGGGCGTAACACCACAGAACAGCAGGTTGCCTCTGGTCTGTTTTCGGGGTAGGGGCACGGCAATCACATCACCTTCTCCCTTCTCCAGTTTGCGTACCATTTCAGCCGTATCCTTACATTCTTCTACGCGTAACGACACGCCGATCTGCTGGGCAAACTTCTCGCAGAGCAGATATTGCAGTCCCATTCCGTGGCTGCGGTAATCATAATAGGTAGTAGGGCCGTTAACGGTAAGCATGATGAGCTCACCATTGGCCTGAATATCTTCGAGCGAAAGCCCCTTGCTGGTTGAAGCAGGTTTCTTTTCATCACCATCAGCCCCATCAGAGTTGTCAGCATGCTCCATTTCGCCTACAGGAGTTCCCCATGGCGTAAGCTCCTGCTGCGGTTTCTTGTCGGCACAGGCAGCGAGCAAAAATAGTGCATATAATGCGTATAAATATCCTTTATTCTTCATTTCAGCTGCAAAAGTACGAAATATTTTGCACATAAGTGAGAAATTATTTGTTTATTCTAATAAAAATATGTACTTTTGCAATGTTTTTCAAACAAAATATAGAAATATGTTACGAATAGCAGTACAAAGCAAGGGTCGTCTTTTCGACGACACCATGAATCTTTTAGCAGAGGCTGACATCAAAGTAAGCGCCTCTAAACGCACCCTTCTGGTGCAGTCAAGCAACTTTCCTCTCGAGGTTCTCTACCTTCGTGATGATGATATCCCTCAGAGCGTAGCCTCTGGTGTGGCAGATATCGGAATCGTGGGCGAGAACGAGTTTGTTGAGCGTGGAGAGAATGCGCAGATTATTGACCGTCTGGGTTTCAGCAAGTGCCGCCTGAGCCTCGCCATTCCTAAGAAGATTGATTATCCGGGATTGCAATGGTTCAACGGCAAGAAGATTGCTACTTCTTACCCTAACATCCTGCGCAAGTTTATGAAGAAGAACAACATCAATGCCGACATCCATGTCATTACGGGTTCTGTAGAAATCAGTCCGGGCATCGGTTTGGCTGACGGTATTTTCGATATTGTAAGTTCAGGTTCTACTCTGGTCAGCAACAATCTTGCTGAGGTTGAGGTGGTGATGAAGAGCGAGGCTCTGCTCATCGGCAACTGGAACATGGACGAGGAGAAGCATCAGATTCTGAACGAGATGCTGTTCCGCTTCGAGGCTGTACGTTCTGCACAGGACAAGAAGTACGTGATGATGAATGCTCCTAAGGCAAAGGTTCAGGAGATTACAGAAGTATTGCCAGGCATCAAGAGTCCTACGATTATCCCATTGGCTGATGAGGAATGGTGCTCTATCCACACTGTGCTCGACGAGAAGCGTTTCTGGGAAATCATAGGCAAGTTGAAGGAACTCGGTGCTCAGGGCATCCTGGTAACACCAATCGAAAAGATGATATTATAATAATGTGTAGTGTTTAATGTGTAATGTTTATTTAGAGACATTATGCGTTAAAAACCAAACATTAAACATTAATAATTAAATATTAATAATAGGAATGAAGGTAATAAAGTATCCTGCAAAGGAGGAATGGAGCGAGATTGTAAAACGCCCACACCTGGATGTTTCGCAGCTGAATGCGACCGTACAAGGTGTACTCGACGATGTGAAAAACCATGGCGACGAAGCCGTGAAGCGTTACGAGGAGAAGTTTGATCATGCCCATCTCGATTCTTTGGCTGTGACTGAAGCTGAAATCGAAGAGGCAGAGAAAATGGTTTCTCAAGAACTGAAAGACGCTTTGCACCTCGCCCATCATAACATTGCCGCATTCCATCATAGCCAGAAGTTTGATGGTGTAAAGGTTGAAACTTGCCCTGGTGTAACCTGCTGGCAGAAGAGTGTGGCTATAGAGAAGGTGGGATTGTATATCCCGGGAGGTACTGCTCCTCTCTTTAGCACCGTTCTGATGCTGGCTACTCCTGCCAAGATTGCGGGATGTAAAGAAATAGTACTGTGTACTCCTCCTAATAAAGAGGGCAAGGTGAATCCGGCTATCCTCATGGCGGCAAAGATTGCGGGCGTAAGCAAGATCTTTAAGGCGGGTGGCGTTCAGGCTATCGGAGCCATGGCTTACGGTACGGAGAGCGTGCCTAAGGTTTATAAGATCTTCGGTCCGGGCAACCAGTTTGTCATGGCTGCCAAGCAGCAGGTTTCCCTGCACGATGTGGCTATAGACATGCCTGCCGGTCCGTCTGAAGTTTGTCTTATTGCCGACGAAACTGCCAACCCTGTGTTTGCTGCTGCCGACCTGTTGTCGCAGGCTGAACATGGTTTCGATTCTCAGGTTTTCTTCATTACTACATCTGAAAAGGTGTTGGATGATGTAAAGAATGAAGTTGAAGTACAACTTGAACGTTTGCCACGTAAGGAGATGGCACAAACCTCGTTAGATAACTCTAAGTTTATCCTCGTGAAGACTGAAGAGGAGGCAATAGACCTCTGTAATACTTATGCGCCGGAGCATCTGATTATCGCCACAGCCGATTACGAGCAGCTGGCAGAAAAAGTTGTGAATGCAGGTAGTGTATTCCTCGGAAACTATGCGTGCGAAAGTGCAGGCGACTATGCAAGCGGTACGAACCATACCTTGCCAACCCATGGTTATGCTTTGGCTTACAACGGAGTGAACCTGGACAGTTATAATCGCAAAATCACCTTCCAGCATCTTACAGAAGAAGGTATTCGTAACATTGGAAATGCTGTAGTGACCATGGCGGAAAATGAGCAATTGGAAGCTCATGCCAATGCGATGAGACTGAGAGTGAACAGTTTGAAACAATAGGGTAAAAAGGGAAGTTGTAAAAATACTTCTTAATAGCTTTTGAAAGAAAAATGAAAGAATTGAAAGATTTGTGCCGAGAGAACATCTGGAATCTGGCACCTTACAGTTGCGCCCGTACGGAGTTTGCAGGCAGAAATGCCCGCGTCTTCCTCGATGCCAACGAAAATCCATATAATGACCCTTACAATCGCTATCCTGATCCGCTGCAGGTTGAACTGAAGAAGCAGATCAGCAAGATTAAGGGTGTGGCTGAAGAGAAAATCTTCCTGGGCAACGGTTCTGACGAGGCCATCGATTTGGTTTACCGTGTATTCTGCCGCCCGGGCAAGGATAATGTAGTAGCGATTGCACCTACTTACGGAATGTATGAAGTTTGTGCAGACGTCAACGATGTGGAGTATCGTTCTGTATTGCTTGATGAAAATTATCAAATTTCTGCCGGAAAACTGCTGGCAGCCTGCGATGAACAGACAAAGGTTATCTGGTTCTGCAGTCCGAACAATCCTACGGGTAATCACATTAACCGCGAGGCTATCGTAGAGGTGTTGCAGAAATTCCAGGGTATTGTCATCATCGACGAAGCCTACAGCGATTTCTCTTCGGAGCGCACATTCCGCAGCGTACTCGACAGATTTCCCAACATGATTGTGCTCAACACCATGAGTAAGGCATGGGGCTGTGCAGCCCTCCGTTTGGGAATGGCTTTTGCGAGCAAGGAGATTGTTGACATATTCAATAAGGTGAAATATCCTTATAACGTCAATCTGCTTACTCAGGAGCATGCGCTGGAAGTGATGAAGAATCCGCTGAAGGTTGACGAATGGGTGAAGAACATCCTGCAGGAGCGTTCTAAGGTAATGGCTGCATTCCTGGATCTGCCTATCTGCGAGAAGGTTTATCCTACTGATGCAAACTTCTTCCTGGCTAAAATGACCGACGCCAATGCCATCTATAATTATCTGGTGGCACAAGGCATTATCGTAAGAAACCGCAACAAGGTTCAGTTGTGTGGCAACTGTCTGAGAATTACGATAGGAAACAAGAGCGAGAATGCTGAATTACTCGGTGCTTTGAGACAGTACTAAATTATTTTGGAAAAGTTCAGTATATAATATGAAAGAGGGTGAGTCATAAATATATGATTCACCCTCTTTTTAGCATTTATCTTCTTCTGCCTCTACCTTCATTTCTTCCTTGATTTCCACGACCTTGATTTCCACGGCCGCCGCGTTCGTTCTTATCCCCGCTGTTGTAGCGGTTCTTGCGACTGTGGTTGTCGTTGTCGAAATTAGGGTTGAAGCTCTTTTTCTTCTTGTTCTTGAAGAAGCCGGCACCTCCGCTTAATGGGCGGCCTTCGTTCAGATATTTATCTTCATCATAGCAGCCTACATTTCCGAAACCCTTTGGTGCATAGCGGTCAGACGCATTTCTGCCAGTTCCACGCTTGCCTTTAGCACCTTTTCCTACACCAGGATTATCGTATGTAGAACCTATCGCCTTATCGTCATAATGCGTCTTCTTACCCTTGAAACTGCCACCCATGCTCTTCCTGTCGTAGAGTTTGTCGATGAGGTCGGCTCTGCCTATCCGGCGAAGTTCACTCTCGATGGCGCGGCGCTCTTCAGGCTTGTACCAGAAGAAGAACATGCGCTGGGCAAGCTTCTCTTTCTGAGTCTTGGCGCTGAAGACCGGCTCCAGGGTGTAAGGATCGTACCCCGTATACCAGGTCTCGGTAGAAATGGTCATAGGAGTAGGGGTGAAATCCTGCACCTGCTCCAGATGGAAATCCAGTCCCTTCGTAATGACGGCAAGTTCGGCCATGTCTTCTTCATGACAGCCCGGATGCGAACTGATGAAGTAAGGAATGATCTGCTGGTTAAGACCTTCTTCCTTGTTGATCTTGTCGAAGATGCGCTTGAACTCGTAGAAGAGGTCGAACGATGGCTTGCGCATGAACTTCAAAACCTCCGGACTCGTATGTTCGGGAGCCACCTTCAGTCGGCCGCTCACGTGCTTGATAATCAGTTCGCGCGTGTATTCTCTAGCCGCCTGATTCACCTTTTCGTCCTTGCTCTTATGCAGCAGAAGGTCGTAACGCACACCACTACCAATGAAACTCTTCTTGATTCCCGGCAAAGCATCTACAGCATGATAAATCTCCAGAAGCTTGCTGTGGTCGGTATTGAGGTTCGGACAAATCTGAGGGTTTACACACGACGGGCGCTTGCACACTTCGCAGGCTTTCTGATTCTTGCCGTGCATTCCGTACATGTTGGCAGAAGGACCGCCCAAATCGCTCAGATAGCCCTTGAAATCAGGCATCTGGATGATTTTCTTCACCTCCTTCAGAATGCTCTCCTTGCTGCGGCAAACCACGAATTTACCCTGATGGGCAGAAATGGTGCAGAAAGAACAGCCGCCGAAACAGCCACGATGAAGGTTCACGGAGAACTTGATCATCTCGTAGGCAGGAATGGTCTTGCCCTTGTATTTAGGATGAGGCAAACGCGTATAAGGCAGGTCGAAAGCCGCATCCAGTTCCGCGGTAGTCATCAGCGGGAAAGGCGGATTCACCACTACATATTTGCCGTCAACTTCCTGAATCATGCGCTGAGCATGCATCTTGTTGGCTTCTTCCTCCAGATGGCGCACGTTCTCAGCCTGTCCCTTCTTGTTGTGGAGACATTCTTCGTGGCTGTGGAGGATGATGTCATCGTCCTTGAAACCGCCCGGAATCTCACTTTCCTTGCAGTAGAAAACCACCTGCGGCATTTCGTGGATTTGGCTAAGCGTCTTGCCTTCTGCAAAGGCATTGGCTAGTTCTACGATAGAACGTTCGCCCATTCCGTAGAGAATGAGGTCGGCGCCCGAATCGCAGAGAATGCACTTGCGGAGCTCGTCTTTCCAATAGTCGTAGTGGCTGATGCGGCGCAACGAAGCCTCAATACCGCCTAGTGCTACAGGTACGTCGGGAAAGAGTTTCTTCAGTATCTGCGTATAGACGATAGATGGATAGTCGGGACGCATGTCGTGGCGGGAGTCGGGACTGAAAGCGTCCTCGCTACGCATGCGGCGGTTGGCCGTGTAGCGGTTCACCATCGAGTCCATGGCACCCGGAGAAACACCAAAGAAGAGGCGAGGGCGACCGAGTTTCTTGAAGTCTCGGAAATCGCCGTGCCAGTCGGGCTGGGGAACGATGGCTACCCGATAGCCGTTGGCTTCCAGTATTCGTCCGAGGATGGCAGGGCCGAAGGATGGGTGGTCAACGTAAGCATCTCCTGAAAAGAGGATGACGTCGAGTTCGTCCCATCCGCGCAACTCGCATTCTTTCTTGGTGGTAGGTAAGAAATCTGTTAACTTATAATCCATTCAATATTTTTTAATCATTTACTGCGTCTGGTTCTGCATCTGCTGCAGCCTCAGCCTGCTTCTTGTCTTTCCAGTCTACGTAGAGCAGAACGAGGTTGTGAAGACCGAGCGCCTTCATGTTCTGATTGTAGATGACGTCGAGACAGAGATCGAGCAACTCCTTATCCTTGATGTCGCTGCTCTCGAGGAGTGAACGCACATTAAGTTTCAGTTTATCGAGCACTTCCTCGTCGATAATGCCGTTGCTGTCTACGAGGTTGCGGAGTAACTGATACTTTTCGATGGTCTCTAAATGCTGGTCGCTCACTTCGATAGAGCGAGTGCCAGACTGGTTGGCTTGAATCTTATACATAAGCTTAAAATTTTTTATCTGTTTTACTTTTAATTTAATCTGTCAGAAATTTGAGAATGCCGAGCAACACGCTGGTGCGGGTTCTTTCGTCGATGATGCATTCCAGCGGGAATCCCATGACGAAGCTACGGTAAGTTGTGCTCTTGTAGGCAACAGCCGCACTCGTTCCCGTATCGTATTGCATCGCCGTGAAGGCGTAATTGCCAACCGGTTTCAATATCTCGGGATGGGTTGCCGCATAATGCTGGGCATTCAGCTCGTTATAATAGCTGAACTGCAGACCTAAACCCTTGACGTTAGGCGAAGTGTAGACAGTACTGTCTCGTTCTGTTACGGTTGAATCTTCGGGATTGATGTCCCTGGTGATGGCCGTAGAACCTGTAGGCTCATAGCTGAGTTTCAGAATATCGCTCAGGAACGCCTGTTCCTCTTCAGTCTGCATGTCGCTTCCGGTGTAAGAACCGCTTATCAGGATTCTGCCGCCTTGGCTGGCGTATTGCCTGATGCTGTTCTGCAGGGCAGGCGTGAACGACTTGAAGTAGGCGTGAGTATAGCCGTCATGGCGCTCCAGTCCGTTGATGAGGTCAACTGCCTGATAGTTCTTCATCTGAACCCTGCCGCTGGCGATGACTTCGCTCGAACAGCTGGAAATATTATATTTGCCCGAAGCTGCAATACTTGTAGCATGCGCCTGAACGTAGTTGAAGTCATTGCCTGCCACAAACTTACCAATCATTTCGTTGCCGCTGAAACCGAGTCCGAAACTGGTTTCGTTGCCCATTCTGCTTCTGTCGAACACCTGTTGCTTGCCGCTCCATCCCGCCGTCAGTCCGTAGCTTACGCCCGGATCCTGATTGAGGTCAAATCCCTGCTTTTCCTCGTCATCCACGACCTGCGGAGAGGCAAGGCGATGGAAATTGTTTACGATGAGCACAGACTTGCTAGCAGCAGGATTATAGAGCACAGAGAGGGTTTCGGTGGTGAAACTTTCTCCTCCTGCATTAACCGCAGCCACCTTAAAATGGTAAAGTTTGCCCGGTTCCAGCTGCATCTGGCAGCGGGTGGTGTTCACGATGGTTCCGTTGTCAAAACCGCCTTGTCCCTCAGCCTTATAAATAATGTAAGAAGTAGGGCGGGCAGATGGTTCCGTCTTGTCCAGCTGGGCAGTCCATGAGAGTAGGGCAACGCCTTGGTTCTGCGTAACGCTGAAGTTCTGCGGAGCCAGCGGCTGGACCACGTATCGGGTTCCATGATTGCTGTTTACGAAGCGCAGGATAGTTTTGTAGATGGAGCGTGCGATATAGAATTTTCCGAGCGGATCCTGAGCAATTCTCATGTCAGGGAAATTCTGATGCGAAAGCATCTCGAGAATAGCCGACGGAACTTCCGGCAGACGGGTTTCAGAATAGTTTCTGTCCCATAGGTAGCGTTTGCCGAATTCTCCGAACTGAGCCGTCAGATCCGTAACGAGATTATCGCGCAAAGCCCTGGCGAAATCCTTGGATGTGAATCTGGAGATTCCGCTGTTCAGTATTCCGTCGTTATAATCTGTGGTGCAGATAGCAAGGGCTCCAACGGTAGATTTTCCGTCCTTATTGTAACCCGCATCACTATGAAGTGCCAGCGAGAGTTCTATAGGCACGTGCTTGCCATTTTTGGCAGGCATGTAAACCGAACCGCCGCCCAGCCAATTGGTCATCAGCGAACGGGTGTTGATGTCGTCGGCATAATCATTTTCTCCCTTTCGGCCTCCATAAACCTTATAGGGAGCACCAGCCCATTGGGCGTAGTATCTGGCTCCTTCCAGGCAACGGGGCAATCCGCTGGTGTAACCGCCACGCTCTATGTTTCCCATGCCGCCGCCAAAGCGGACAGCATCTGTAGTTACTACTCCACGGCGTGAAGCCTTGTTGGTGCAGACCACCCGGTTGAACTCGTTGCAGCCCTTATCGAAATCGAAGGTGCCCAGGTAAACCCAGGTACCTCCGCCCATGCGCTGGTTAACGGAAAACTCCGTGGCTTCGCCCTTGTGATAAACGATGTATCTTGCATCGCTCACGCTCTTGGGGAGCGACTGGTAGCTTACGTAGACTGCGTATTTGCCGGCTTCCTTGAAACGGGGCTGGTAGCTTACCTGGCTAGTTTTCTTGCGCTTGGTAGCCTTCGCCTGTCTCACGGTTCCCATGCGGAACGGATTTTCCCCATCTTTCAGTCGGTAGCGGTTGGCAAAACCGAGCGAATCGCATTTTTTCCATCGCTTGCTCGCCTCCTTTTCGAAATAATAAACCGACTTGACAGCATCATCATTATCGATGACGATTTCGTTCCTCTGCCAGTCTCTTTCACGGGGTGTGAAGACGATGGCTCCCGCATTCTGGAGCATCGGGATGAGGTAGGGCACGACGATGGTTTGGGTAAAAAGATCTTCGTTTGTGCAAAACAGGTTAGGGCGTTGCCATTTCCATACATCTCTGTCGGCATAATAATACCGTCCGTGCGAGGCCCATAGCGAAAGGTGCCTGTTCTGTAGTCCTGCCGTAACGAAATAAGGGCGGGAAACATTAAACACCCATGGGTCGCCATCATAATCTATGCCTTGCCATGCGCCGCTGTTAGCCTCGTCGTAGATAGGAAAAAACGATTTGCCGTTAGCCTGAAGCGAAGCTCCAGCGGCTAACAGCAAACTGCTTATCAAACAATATGTTATGTTTTGGTGTTTCACTTTACGAATACTCCTTCTTTAATAGCTGACTAAACTGTTATCTTCTAAGGTTTAATCAATATTTCCGATTGTGAACTTCTCCGGTTTCTTTCCTTTGAAATCCTTGAAGTACAACTTGATTTCACGCATGTCTTTGTCAACATCTCCTGACGGGATAATCTGCCTGGTGCATTGGATGACCTTCTTCTCATAGTCAAGCCCATAGAGATGGATAGGCAGATGCGCCTTGAGGGCTATGAAATAGAATCCCTTTTTCCATTCCGGGTTGAGCGAGCGGGTACCTTCGGGCGTAATGCACAGTCCGAAAGCCTTGCGCTTATCCGCTTCTGCAGCCAGATTATCCGTCATGCTGGTATGTTTGCTTCTCCACACAGGAATACCTCCCATCTTTCTGAAGATAGGACCTAGCGGCCAGAAGAACCATTCCTTTTTCATAAGGAAATTACATTTGATTCCCTCAGCATGGGCAAAGAGCTGGCCTAAGATCAGATCCCAGTTGCTGGTGTGCGGAGCCATGCAGATAATATACTTTTCAGGAAGCTCCTGGGTGATGATTTTCTTATAGCCCAAGCGCTTATACAATATCCATTGACAAATTCCTTTTACCATATATTTAAATAGGTGTATTTCCTGATTCTGATGATGAAAGGATTATGCCAGGTTTGAAATCTGGTCGATGATTTCGCTCACCTGCTTGTTGAAGTCGACTGTGAGTTTCTTATAATATTCACCCTTCGTGATTCCCGGTTCCGGGTGAGACACGCGGCTGATGTAATCGCCATTGATCATGACGATAGCTGAAAGAATGCCATCCACATCTTCCTGTGTAGGCTTACCATTATACAAAGATGCAGCTACTGTTTCGGCGAAAAGTTCGCTTGTAATGTAGTTGATCGTGCGCTTTAAATCTCTTTTATTAGCCATAATTCTTTTCTCCTAATTAATGAATAATTAAAAATATCGCTCAAAGATAATCATTTTCTTTGAAATAACATCATTTTTTGGGAAAAAATGTATCTATTAACGCATTTTTAGCATTTTTCTTTCCGTATCTCGCAGAAAAGAGTTATTTTTGCAGATGTTTTTGAAGTTTCAACTAATTAAAATAAAAAACGAATTATGGAAAAAAGTGCATTGCAGATTGCAAGAGCTGCTTATCAGCCAAAATTGCCTAAGGCTCTCCAGGGCCCAGTAAAGGCAGTTGAAGGTGCAGCAACACAGTCAGTAGGTAATCAGGATGAAATCAAGGCGTTGTTCCCTAACACTTATGGAATGCCTGTTATTACATTCGAGGCAGGTGAGACTAAGGAACTTCCTGCTTTCAACGTAGGTGTTATCCTCTCAGGTGGTCAGGCTCCTGGCGGTCACAACGTGATTTCTGGTCTCTTCGACGGTGTGAAGTCTCTCAACCCAGCTAACAAGCTCTATGGTTTCATCCTCGGTCCTGGTGGTCTCGTTGACCATAAGTACATGGAGATTACTTCTGAAATCATGGACGAATACCGCAATACTGGTGGTTTCGACATCATCGGTTCCGGACGTACCAAGCTTGAGAAGGAAGACCAGTTTGAGAAGGGTATTGAGATTCTTCGTGAACTCGGCATCAAGGCACTTGTCATCATCGGTGGTGACGACTCAAATACCAACGCTTGCGTTCTCGCAGAATACTATGCTGCTAAGAAGTATGGCGTACAGGTAATCGGTTGCCCTAAGACAATCGACGGCGACTTGAAGAACGAGCAGATTGAGACTTCTTTCGGTTTCGATACAGCCTGCAAGACATATTCTGAGCTCATCGGTAACATCGAGCGCGACTGTAACTCAGCACGTAAGTACTGGCACTTCATCAAGCTGATGGGTCGTTCAGCATCTCACATCGCTCTTGAGTGCGCTCTCCAGACTCAGCCAAACATCTGCTTGATTTCAGAGGAGGTAGAGGCTAAGGAAATGTCACTCGATGATGTGGTTACTTATATTGCAACTGCAGTAGCTAACCGTGCTGCTGAGGGCAACAACTTCGGTACTGTTCTCATCCCAGAGGGCCTGATCGAGTTCATCCCAGCTATCAAGAAGCTCATCGCAGAATTGAACGAGGTTCTTACAGACCCTGCAACAGGCGAGAGCCGTGAGTTTGCAAGTGCTGAGGAGCAGATTGCATTCGTTAAGGGTGCCATCGCTAAGGACAACCTCGCAGTATTGGAGTCTTTGCCAGCTGACGTAGCTCGCCAGCTTTGCCTCGACCGCGACCCTCACGGAAACGTACAGGTTTCTCTCATCGAGACAGAGAAGTTGCTTTCTCGCATGGTAGCTGAGAAGTTGGCTGCATGGAAGAAGGAAGGCAAGTTTGTTGGTAAGTTCTCTGCACAGCACCACTTCTTCGGTTACGAGGGACGTTGCGCAGCTCCTTCTAACTACGATGCAGACTACTGCTACTCACTCGGTTTCAACGCTTCACGCCTCATCGCTAACGGCAAGACCGGTTACATGTCAATCATCAAGAACACAACAGCTCCTGCAGCAGAGTGGATTGCAGGTGGTGTGCCAATCACTATGATGATGAACATCGAGCGTCGTAATGGTGCTAACAAGCCAGTTATCCGCAAGGCTCTCGTTGAGCTGGATGGCGCTCCATTCAAGTTCTTCGCTTCTAAGCGCGATGAGTGGGCTAAGGAAACAGCTTACGTTTATCCAGGTCCTATCCAGTACTGGGGTCCTTCTGAGGTTTGCGACCAGACCACAAAGACTCTCCAGTTGGAGCAGGCTAAGTAAAAAATAGAATAAATATTTTTTTATATGTCAACAAGACGAACGGCTTCTTCACAGAAAAAGAGTGCCATGGCGAGAAAGAAAACTCCTCGGCGTGGCGGCTCCCGTGGTAGAAGGCGTTCGTCTTCTTTTTTGCAACGCTATCCCCGTTGGGCGTGGTGGATAGGCGGAACGGCGGTTATCGTGCTCTATGTCTTTCTGTTCTATCATTTCTTTGTAGGGCCAACTGGTTTCCGATGGCGTGCGCTTTATGGCGATGCTGAATATCCTGAAGGTTACGAGATTCATGGAATCGACATTTCGCATTATCAGGGCAAGATAGACTGGGAACAGCTCAAGAATGCGATGATCAAGGGGTGTCCTGTGCGCTTCGTCATCATCAAGAGTACGGAAGGTTCTTCACGGCTCGATGAGAATTTTCGCGAGAACTTTAATCAGGCTCGCGATTTCGGTTTCATCCGGGGTGTTTATCATTTCTGGAGCAATAAGTCGACAGCCCGAAAACAGGCCTATTATTTCCTAGACCAGGTTCATCTTACGGATGGCGATTTGCCTCCGGTACTGGATATTGAACATAAGCCGGCAGATAAGAGTGTGGAGGATTTCCAGCGTGATGTGCTTACCTGGCTGCATATTGTAGAGGATAAGTATCATGTTAAACCTATCATCTACACCTATTATAAATTCAAGGAGCAATATCTGAGTGCGCCTGTCTTCGATGATTATCCTTACTGGATAGCCCACTATTATGTTGACAAGGTTCAATATAAGGGCAAATGGAAGTTCTGGCAGCATACGGATGTGGGCAAGTTGCCGGGCATTAAAGGCTACGTAGATTTCAATATTTACAACGGCAGTTATTATGAGCTCAAGCAGCTCTGCATAGGAAGCAATAATAATGAGAAGAAATTCATGGAATAAAGGTTGGACTTTTGGCAATATGCGAAAATCCAACCTTTATTCGTATGTTTTAATCTGATATTTCTGATTTCAGATTTTTCGTTCTGAATGTTTAGAATCAGAAAAGAATCTTTATGAACCTAAAACAAGGCAGGCCCAATTGTTGTCAATCTGTCTGTTTATTTCATGCATTCCCAGTTCTTCTGCTTTCTCCAGGAGTACAGGAATATCTTCTTCGTAGAAGCCGCTCAGAACCAGGGTTCCGCCGATGTTCATCACGCTACGGAAAGCGCGCATGTCGTCGAGCAGAATGTTGCGGTTGATGTTGGCTAGAACCAGGTCGAAAACGCCGCTGATGTGGTTGATTACCTGACTGTTGCCAAAGAGTACTTCCATGTTAGTTACGCCGTTGAGCACGGCATTATGCTTGGCATTTTCCACGCTCCACTCGTCAATATCGTAGCCTACCACGTCTTTCGCTCCGAGTTTTGAGCAGGTGAGGGCAAGTATTCCCGTACCCGTTCCGCAATCCAGGATGCGCTTGGTTCTGATAGGCATGTGGAGCAGCTGCGAAATAATCATGCGTGTGGTTTCGTGGTTTCCTGTTCCGAACGCCAGTTTCGCCTCAATACCTATTTCTATCATGTCGGGTCTGTTGCTCGTATCGGGATAGAGTTCGGGATGTTTCGCATCGTAAATCACCACCTGGTTGTCCACATAAATTGGTTCGAATCCCTGTTCTTCCCATTCCTGGTTCCAATCCTTGTATTCTGCATCTTTCACCTCGTAGGTAATTTTCGCATCCCCGATAGGGAAATCAGCAATATAGGCATCCAGCATCTCCTTGTCGAAGAGTTCTTTCTGCACATACGCTTCCAGTCCGGTTTCTGTTTCTTCAAAAGATTCAAATCCGGCTTCGGCTGCACCATCGGCAAGCAGATCCTGACAGTCCTGCATCAAGTCGGCAGTCGTTTCAATTGTGAATGTTGCTACTAAATATTTCATATTTAATTTGTATTAATTTCTTGTCTAAAAACGCCTTCGAATGTTCAAAAAAGCTAGATTTGTTTTAAATCTTCTGCAAAATTATAAAAAAATAGGGGAAAACCTACAATTATTTAGGGAAATTCTGTATTTTTGCATAAAGATAAGCAATATTTTTGCATTCAGATTATTATATAATCAGAAAAGGGCTCTTTCGGGAGTATTTTTCCTGATGGTTTATGATGGATCTGGAAAGAGAAAAATGGAGAAAAAAATTAATAGGAGAACAGAATATGAAAAGAAAGTATCTTCTTGCAGTCCTTATCGCAGCTGCGATGCCACTCACTTCGATGGCACAGGACGATGACCTCTACTTCAATCCGAAGAAGGAGGCCAAAGAAAAGGCTGAAAGACGGGCTCTGCTCCAGCGCCAGTATGCTGAACAGCGGGCACGTAGAGATAGTGTTTATCGGCTGTTTTGGAGCGGAAGCGACCGTTCGGTAGATGAATACAATCGGGGCGGCAGAATCTTCAGCCATTATGAGAATGTAGGGAAAGATTCCCTGGGCAACGACATTATTCAGTTCCATGTGGGCAAGGGTGTGGCGCCAGACAGCATTTATGATGATGCTTACTTCGCCCAGAAGTATGCTGACAGGGATGAAGATTTCGTACGCACACGCGAGATGAGCCGATGGGACGGATTCTATGATCCGTGGTTCTACGATTATTATGGTTACGGTCCTTACTACTGGCACAGCCGCATGTGGGGCTGGCACAATCCTTGGCGCTACGGCTATTATGCCGGCTGGTATGATCCTTGGTTCGACCCTTGGTACGATCCATGGTATTATGGTTACTGCGGCTGGTATGGTGGCTGGTACGACCCTTGGTATTATGGCTGGGGCGGCTACTACAATCCTTGGTATTGGGGCGGTCCGGTAATCGGACATGTTAGCTATGGTGGACGCAATTCGGGCGGTTATGCAGGAAGCAGAACTTATCGTTATAATGGCGATAAAGGCTATGCTGGCAACAGTACTTACCGAAGCAACAGAAACCGCAATTTCGGCGGTCGCATCAACGGTAATGGCCGTTACAATAGCGTTCGCAACAATAATAATACCAACAACTTCGACCGCAGCAACTTTGGCGGATTCGGAAATCGTAGTGGAGCCAGTTTCGGAGGCGGATCGCATTCCGGTGGTGGAAGCTTTGGCGGAGGAGGCGGTAGCTTCGGAGGCGGCAGTCGCTCAGGTGGCGGCGGCTTTGGTGGAAGAAGATAGTCGCTTTTCAGCTTATAGTTAATAGTTTATAGTTAATAGCTTGGGCTTTGTTCTGAGGATGAAGACAATTTTCGAAAATGAAAACTTTCATCTGGGAATGAAGACCTTAAGAATTAAGAGATTATGAAGAATTTAAAATATTTATTCCTGGCTTCATTGGGACTCATGTCAGCCCCAATGTTGGCTCAGGAAACTTATCAGGATACTAAGTTTGCAGAAAATTCCCTCACGGGTACTGCACGCTATGTAGGTATGGGTGGAGCTATGGAAGCCTTGGGCGCAGATATTTCTACCATTTCCAGCAACCCTGCCGGTTTGGGTCTGTTCAGAAAGAGCATGGCAAGTTTCTCGGCTGGCGTTGTGGCTCAGCCTGGAGCTGATACGGAACTCAATTTCGATAAAACTCCATTTGGCTTCGACGGAAAGAAATCGGTTCCTAGTTTCGACCAGATTGGTTTCGTTTGGGCTGCTACAAATGGCGATTCGAATGTAAAGCTCAACTTCGGTTTCAACTATCACAAGAGCACAAATTTCTCTCAGATTCTTTCTGCAGCCAATTATCTCAACGGAGCATCTCAAACCAAATGGGCTTCTGCCAAGACGGCTTACGCTAAAGAATTGGATGAGAAACATGGTAAAGATGCAGGCGATCAGATTTGGAATGCGGTAGATGCTAACTATAATGCGTTGATGGGCAAAGACGAAAATGGAAACCAGATGACCTACGATGGCCGTTCGTTCCTCTTTGGCCAGTATCAGAAGGGCTACATAGGCGAATATGATTTCAACATTAGCGTAGGTTTCAACGACCGCGTATGGTTGGGCTTCACCTTGGGCATTCATGATGTTCATTACCGCAGCAATTCTGTTTATACAGAGAATTATGTGGCTGATAAGGAGGCTTACGGAACAGCTTGGGAAAGCCAGCGTATCACGGGTACGGGTTATGATGCAAAACTGGGTATTATCTTCCGTCCGGTAGAAGATTCTCCTTTCCGTATTGGTGCTTATGTCAATTCGCCAGTATTTTATGATTTGTCGATGGATGGAACAGCTGACCTGGAACTCGTTGACAAGAATATAACGGACGATAAGGGCAATTATGCTGAGGCTAGCAATACGAACAGTTCCAGCCTCGATTATCGTCTGAATACGGCTTGGAAGACGGGTATCAGCTTGGGTCACACCATTGGCAGCAATCTTGCCCTGGGTGCTACTTACGAGTATGCATGGTACAATCACATGGATAATCGTGTGAAGGATGGCGGTTATTATGATGGTTATTGGGACGAATATTATGAAACCAGTTCAAGCGATGACCTCATGAATGATCATACCAAGCAGTCGTTGCAGGGAGTGAGCACGCTGAAGCTGGGTTTGGAATACAAGCCTGTCAGTATGTTGGCGCTCCGTCTGGGTTATAATTACGTTTCTCCAATGTTCAAGGAGGGCGCAGACCGTGACCAGACAATCCCTTCTCAGGGAACAATCTACGCCACCTCTACAGATTATACCAACTGGAAGGCGACTAACCGATTTACAGCCGGCGTAGGTTTCAACTACGAGAAGCTGTCTATTGATGTGGCTTACCAGTACAGCTGTCAGAATGGTGACTTCTATCCATTTGCAGCCTGGGAGGAGCTTGGTGCGAATGCAGCTCCTGCAACAAAGGTTGACAACAAGCGCCATCAGTTGCTGATGACCGTTGGCTATAGGTTCTAAAATGTGAAGTAGGGGGCTTATTGATTAAATAATGTGAAATCCCGATAAAAAAGCCCACTCATAGAAAAAAAAGTTGGGAAAAAGTTTGGCGGTTTCATATAAAAGCCCTATCTTTGCAATCAAGAAATCGGGATGATTTCGTGTCATAGATTAGGTTTTTAGATTAAAGGTGTTAATCACCTTATTTTCTAGGATTAAAAAATATTAGTTTTTTTAGTGGTTAATTTAGTTTTAGTAAGTATGTTTAGGGTCTGTTGTGAAACAGACCCTATTTTTTTGTGCCTTTATTTTTTGGTGCCTATACAAAAAAATCCCCCAACAGGATGGCTTGGAAACCATACCTGTCGGGGGAAGTAACAATCCTAAATAATCTACCTTGAATAAACTAATCTATTGAAATTTATCCTTCATAAATCTACTTAAATGAACCAATACCGGCCTTATTTGAACTATTAAATCAAAAACATTATTTGTTTCTGTAATTATCCAGACCCTTGTTCAGGAAGTCGAGATAAGCACTAACATCTTCTTTGAAACTGAAGGCTGCTGCAAGAGGATTGCCGTCGTTGTCAATAGCCACATAGAATGGCTGGGCATTAGCTCCAAACTTGCTTGCCTGCAGATAACTCCACTTGTCGCCAACGGTTCGCAGGGTGCGCTTCTCACCATTAAACGTTACCTCCATAGGCTCAGGAAGAGGAGTCTTGTCATCTACATAAAGTGAGATGAGAACATAATCCTTTGCCAGCTTATCGGCAACCGATGGATCTGTCCAGACAGAAGCCTCCATCTTGCGGCAGTTTACACAACCATAACCCGTGAAATCAAGCAATACCGGTTTGCCGGAAGCCTTGGCAGCAGCCATTCCCAACTCATAATCCTTGTAAGCAGGCTCTACGGTCTTGGTGTTGAGGTTGAAGTCCTGTGTATTAATAGGTGGAGCAAATGCGCTCACAGCCTTGCAAGGAGCGCCCCAGAGACCTGGAATCATGTAAACCGAGAATGCCAAAGAACAGAGACCCAACATGATGCAGGCTACAGGCATAGGCTTGTTGATGTCGCCCCCGATAGCATCAACCTGGAACTTCAGCTTGCCGATGAGATAGAGACCCAACAGACCGAAAATGACAATCCAGAGAGAGAGGAATACCTCGCGGTCCATGATGTGCCAGCCGTAAGCCAGATCGGCTACAGAGAGGAACTTCAGAGAGAAGGCAAGCTCGATGAAGCCGAGCACAATCTTGATAGTCTCCATCCACGAACCCGACTTAGGAGCCGACTTCAACCATGATGGGAAGAGGGCGAAGAGGGTGAATGGGAGCGCCAGAGCAAGCGCAAAACCGAACATTCCCACGGTAGGAGCGAGCCAGTCGCCGGATGTAACAGTCTGAACCAGCAGCAAACCGATGATAGGAGCTGTACATGAGAAGCTGACCAATACCAGGGTAAAAGCCATCAGGAAGATAGAAATCATACCCGTGGTGCTGGAAGCCTTGTTGTCTACCGCATTTCCCCAACTGTCAGGCAATTTGATTTCAAACCAACCGAAGAACGAGAAGGCGAAAACGGCAAGCAGGAGGAAGAGGATGATGTTGAATACGGCACTTGTGCTGAGCGCATTCAGGGTGCTAGGACCAGCGATGGCTGTTACGGCAAGACCCAAAACCAGATAGATGACTACGATGCTCAAACCATAAGTAATCGCATCGCGGATACCTTTCTTCTTATCGTTCTTAGCACGCTTCAGGAAGAAACTTACGGTCATCGGGATAATAGGCCAGATGCAAGGCATGACGAGCGCAAGCAGACCGCCCACAAAACCGATGAAGAAGATGTAGAAGAGCGAATGGTTGGCGATGTCGTTAGCTCCGCCAAAAGCCTGAAGTTCTTTGACAACCGGTTTCCATAAGTCCTTGACGTTCAGTTTTTCCATAGCAGATGCCAAAGCTGCGGAATCTACGGGCTGAGTAGCGCTATCGGTCTGAGCCAGGGCAGCGGCCTTGGCAAGCGAATCGGCCTTCATCTTGGCAGCAAGGGCAGGATCAATCGCCTTCGCATCCTTTGCATTCAGAGCATCTTTTGCCCCAGCTGCAGGAGTATCAACGGCTGGCGATTTACCACTCTGCTTAAATGCTGCCTCGCTTGGTGGCAGACAGTTCTGGTCGTTGCAGGCGCCATACTCCAGATAGGCATCAATATGATAATTAGGTTGGGTAAACTTCACCTTCTGTACAAAGGTAACGCTACCTTCAAAATAACGGAGTTTCATCTCGAAGAGAGGGTCGAACTTTGCAATCTCTCTGCCACGTGGCTGAAGTTTGCCTACGAGCTCAGCTCCTTCAAGCTTATTTACGTTGAACGAAGCTGAAATAGGTCCGTCGCCTCCCAAACCGGTAGAGTAGACGTGCCATCCCGGTTGGATTTTTCCGCTAAACACGATTTCGGCCACAGCACTTCCGTCTGTTTTCAGCGAGCTGGTGAACTTCACAGGGTTCATCATCTGCGCCTGAGCCAGCATTACTACAAGGAGTAATTGAAAGATTAAAAATACTTTTTTCATTTCTATTTTTTTATTTTATGTTGCAAAGTTACTAAAAACTACTCATATTACGTATTCAAAGGGCTTTAAGGGTACTCGGTTTTAATTTTTTTTAAGAAAAAATGTTAATTTTCTCAGTTTTATTTGGCTATTTCGTACTTTTAATGTAATTTTGCGGGCAGAATGAAAGCAATCGTAAAATTGGAAACAGAATAAAATGGCAAAGAAGAAACTATACTTATTCAGCCTCCTTGTGGCCACGATGAGTGTGCTGCTCTCTACGGTGATGATGCATCATCACCACATGGGGCGTATATGTATGGTTGTAGAACGTTGCCAGCAGGATGGTAATCTCAACGATGAGCATACTGAGCATCATGAGAATGAAAACGATAGTTGCCGCGTGCATCAGATGTACCATTTTGTAACCAACGGCAAGATTTTGAAGAGCATTCAGAAGCAGCTTTTCGATGGCAACCATCTTCTTTCCGTGCTTTCTTCTGAGTATTTGTTTATCCCTACCTCGTCGATTATTAGCGTACGTTGGCAGCAGTTTGCAGCCAGCCTTCCTTGTGTTGACGAAACGGCCATCAGTAGGCGAGGACCTCCTTCTTTTTGTTGATTTTCTGTAGTTAGAGCAACCAGGATGCAGTTTTTGCAACCGGGTTGCAGGGAAAGGTGCGTACTTTTGCACCCAAGTTTTAATGAAATATCAATTTAAAAGAAGAAAAAATGAAAAGAATATTGGTGGTTGCCGTTGCGGCAATCTTAGCCTGGTGTGGTTTCACCTTTTTCTCAAACCACGCCGGAGCAGAGGCTCATGATGCCGAACACGGACATGAGCAAGAACATGAAGAGGGGGATTTTGATAATATTCCGCTCTCTCAGAAACAAGTTGATGCGGTAGATCTGAAGATGGGCGAGGCGGTTGACCGCGTGATGGATGCTACGATTGCAGCCAACGGCCAGCTCGTTTTGCGCGCCCAGAACAAGGGCGATGTGGCTTCGCTCATGGGTGGCGTGGTGAAGGCTATCTACGTGAAGGAAGGACAGAATGTGAAGCGCGGACAGGTGGTGGCGCTGGTCGAAAATACAGATGTGGTCAGTCTGCAACGCGAATATTTTTCTGCCAGCAAGGAGTGCGAACTGGCACTTACCGACCTGGAGCGACAGAAACTGCTGAACAAGGCCGGAGCTGGCGTCAAGAAGAATGCGCAGCAGGCAGCTAAGGAGTATCATGTGGCCCACGCCAACCTCATCGGCATCGGCAAGCAGCTTGCCCAGATGGGCATTTCTACCGCCGCCGTAGCCAGGGGCAAGTTTACCACAGCCTTCCCTTTGCGTGCTCCGATTGCGGGTACGGTTTCGCAGATTACAGCCAGCTTGGGCAGCTTTGCCGACATGCAGACTCCGCTCATGAAGATTCAGAACAACCAGGCGATAGAGTGCGATTTGAACATTTTCGAGAAAGATTTGCAGAAGGTAAAGCCGGGCGATAAGGTTTATCTCTCGCTTACCAATCAGCCGGGCATCAAGCTCATCGGCCATGTCTATGGTTTAAACCAATACTTTAACGATAATTCGAAATCAGTTGCTGTTCATGTAAAAATAGATGCGCAGTCTCTTAAAACCAGCGGCGTTCACGGCTCAGCCCGACTCTTCGACGGAATGTACGTAAGCGGCAAGATAGCTACGGGCAGCCAGTCGTGCATCGCCCTTCCTTCCAAGGCCATCGTCAGTACCGACGGCAAGCAGTTTGTCTTCGCTCTGAACGGCAAGCCAGAGAAGGGCGAGTACAGTTTCTCCCGCCACGAGGTTATTACGGGCGTTTCGGATGGAGCTTATACCGAGGTAAAACTCTGCAAACATCTGAAGCAGGAGGGCAAGAAGATTGTGACAGAAAATGCATATTATCTGGCTTCGCTCACGGGCGAACATGCGGATGAGCATTAATATAAGGTGAGCTTTTCATCAATAAAGAGCTTTTTAAAGAAAAACAGATTATGTTTCAGAAACTGATTACTTACTCCATCCGCCACAAGCTGGTGGTGGGAGTTTTCACGATAGCCCTCGTCATCTGGGGCATCGTTTCGCTCATCCATCTTCCTTTCGATTCTACGCCGGATATTACCGACAATCAGGTGCAGGTTATCACCCAGGCGCCTTCGCTCGGAGCACAGGAGGTGGAGCAATACGTAACTACTCCGGTAGAAATGGCGCTCGCCAACATCCCCGAACTCAAGGAGCGCAGAAGCATCTCGCGAAGCGGACTCTCGGTCATCACCCTCGTTTTTGATGATGATGCAGATATCTACTGGGCACGTTCGCAGGTGAGCCAGATGCTGACCCAGGTGGAGAAAGATTTGCCCAAAAATGTGGAAACCGAGATGGGACCGATTGCTACCGGACTGGGCGAGATTTACCATTATACCGTGCGCGCCGAGAAGGGCTACGAGCACAAATATTCGCTCACCCAGCTGCGAACCATCCAGGACTGGATTGTGAGAAAACAGCTCTCGGGAACCCCGGGCGTAACGGAAGTGAGCGGCTGGGGAGGCTATGTGAAGCAATATGAGGTGGCCATCAATACGGATAAGCTCAACGCCAGCAATCTGACTGTGAGCGAGGTGTTTGATGCGCTCGAAAAGAATAACGCCAACACGGGCGGAAGTTACATAGAGGAAAATTCCAACCAGTATTTCATCCGCGGCATAGGCGTGGTGAAGAGTCTGGAAGATGTGGCAAATATCGCCGTGAAGACCGTAAACGGCACTCCTATTAAGATAGGTGATGTGGCGAAGGTTCAGCTGGGTCATGCCACCCGTTTCGGAGCCGTTACCCGAAATGGCGAGGGCGAAGTGGTTGCCGGAATAGCCATCATGCTGAAGGGCGAAAACTTTCAGGAGGTTATCAGGAATGTGAAGCTGCGCATAGAGCAGATTCAGAAATCTCTGCCCGAGGGCGTGGTTATCGAGCCGTTTATCGACCGAACCCACCTGGTTGACCGTGTGGAGGGAACCATCGCCCGAAACCTGATAGAAGGCGGACTCATCGTTATCTTCGTGCTGGTTATCTTCCTGGGCAACTGGCGTGCCGGACTGGTTGTGGCGAGCGTCATTCCGCTCAGCATGCTCTTTGCTTTCGGCATGATGAAGACCTTCGGAATCGACGGCAATCTGATGTCGCTCGGAGCCATCGATTTCGGTATGATAGTCGATTCTGCCGTCATTATCGTAGAGGCTGTTGTGGCCCATCTGGGCGTGAAGAGTATTGAGCGGAAGGCGAGAAATTCTGCCGATACTCCCATCCGTTTTTCTCAGGCAGAGATGGATGAGGAGGTTCATGATTCCGCTTCGCGCATCCGCAAGAGTGCGGCATTTGGCGAAATCATCATCATGATAGTTTACATTCCGCTGATGACGCTTGTGGGCATCGAGGGCAAGATGTTCCGTCCGATGGCGCTTACCGTTTTCTTCGCCATCCTGGGTGCCTTCATCCTCTCGCTCACCTATGTTCCGATGGCGAGTGCGCTCTTCCTGAGCAAGAAGGGATATGTGCGTAAGACCTTTAGCGACAGAATGATAGAGAAACTTCAGGGCTGGTATCGACCGGTTCTGGAATGGGTCTTGGCGCGATATAAGAATGTGATTACCGGCGCCGTTTCGCTCTTCTGCATGAGCGCAGTAGCCTTCCATTTCCTGGGTGGCGAATTCATTCCGAGTCTGGAAGAGGGCAATTTTGCGGTAGAAATGAGCATGTCGCAGGGCACTTCGCTCTCGCAGATGGTAGAGAGCTGCTCCAAGGCTGAGAAACTTCTGAAGGCTGAATATCCTGAAATCAAGCAGGTGGTGAGCCGCATAGGTAGCGCCGAGATTCCTACCGACCCGATGCCTATGGAAAGGGCCGACATCATGGTGGCACTCAAGCCGAAAGCCGAGTGGACTTCGGCAGAAACTACCGCCGAACTGATGGAGAAGATGGAAGAAACCCTGAAGACGATTCCGGGCTTGAAGGCTGAGATTTCGCAGCCTATCCAGATGCGCAACAACGAGTTGCTTACGGGCATCAAGCAGGATGTGGCGATTAAGATTTTTGGCGACAATCTCGATGTGCTTACCCAGCAAGCTGATAAGGTTTCCAGAATGATCAGGAATGTGCCGGGCGTGAGCGGAATCTTCGTTGAAGAGGTTTCCGGATTGCCTCAGATTCAGGTAAAATACAACCATGAACGCATTGCGGCTTATGGGGTAACTGTTGACGAAATCAACCGCATTCTTGAAACTACCTTTGCGGGCGCTACGGCTGGAGCTGTGTACGAAGGCGATAAAAAGTTTGACATCGTTCTGCGTCTTGACCCTAAGGAGCGCAACTTCCAGTCGCTTCAGTCGCTCCGTATTCCGCTGGCTGGTGGCGAGAGTATTCCGCTTTCTCAGTTGGCTGATGTGGTTTACGAACCGGCTCCTGCTCAGGTTTCTCATGAGAATGGTGCCCGCCGCATCTACGTAGGTTTCAACGTGAAGGGTAGGGACGTGCAGAGTACCGTGAAGGATATTCAGTCCATCCTTGATGAGAAGCTGAAGCTGCCTGAGGGCTACTATTATAATTATGGTGGCGAGTTTCAGAATCTTCAGAGTGCCACCCAGCGCCTGATAATCGTGGTTCCGGTAGCGCTCATCATCATTCTGCTGCTGCTCTACGCTACGGTTAAGAATCTGCGCGAATCCCTCTTCGTGTTCTCCGCCATTCCGCTTGCTGCGATAGGTGGCGTCTGGGCGCTCTGGTTGCGCGGAATGCCTTTCAGCATTTCGGCGGGCGTAGGTTTCATCGCCCTCTTTGGCGTGGCGGTTCTCAACGGCATCGTGCTGATAGGTCAGATGAACCAGATACAGAAGCAGGCGGCAGCGGTTCCTGAGGAGAATGACGCAAGTTTGGCGGCTGTTATTCAGAACAGAATTATTGACAGTTGTATGATTCGTCTCCGTCCGGTTCTGATGACGGCCCTGGTAGCTTCTATGGGTTTCCTCCCGATGGCATTATCCCATGGCGACGGAGCAGAAGTCCAGCGTCCTTTAGCTACGGTTGTAATAGGCGGTCTCATTACCAGCACGCTCCTTACGCTTCTGGTTCTGCCAGCCATCTATAAGATGTTTACGAAAAAGTAAGATTTCAAGATATGAAAATAATGAACAGAATAACGATAACAAAGAATAGGGTGGTGGCTTGCTTTGCCGCCATCCTGCTCCTGCTGCCAGCCACAGTCGGAGCCCAGCATTTTGATGCTCATATTGCGGGCAGGAAAGTTACCCTGCAGGAATGTTTCGATTTGGCTGCCAGGCAGAACCTTCAGATGCAGGCAGGAAAGAAGTCGGTAGAGCGTGCGCAGGTGATGCAAGGCACGGCTTGGGAACTGGATAAAACCGAGGTTGCTTTCTCTCAAAACCCTGCTACGGGTGGCGAATCGGACAACGGCTTTACCTTTACCCAGAGCCTCGATTTTCCTACCGTCTACGCCTCACGCCGCAACCAGCTGAAGGCTGAAACCCAGGCAGAAAAGAGTCGCCTGAACGTGGTTAGCCAGCAACTGAAGGCTGAAATCGCCAACACCTATTATCAGATGCTTTATCAGACTCACAGACTCCAGATATTGGAGCGAATCGACTCAGTATTAGAGCGTTACAGCCAGATTGCAGAAATGCGTTACAAGGCTGGAGAGAGCCGCCAGCTGGAATATCTCTCAGCCGACCGCAAATGCAACGAAAACCGTCTGGAAATGGCAGATGTAAAGAGCGAAATTGAGCGTCTGCAAATCGACCTCATGACGCAGCTCAACACGCAGGAGCCCATAAAACCGGCAGAAGAGAATCTCTCGGCCATCGCAGCCCAGAATCTCAATTCCTATAATTATCAGCAGTCTGCCGACGGCATTTACCAGCAGGACAAGCTCATCGCTCTCGATAAGGAAATCAAGGCAGCCAAATCAGGTTTTGCTCCAAGTTTATCCTTATCTTTGCGCACCCAATGTGTCATTTCCAGTTGGAATCCATACAACATAGACCGTTCGAGATTTGCCGAGGGTAATTTCTTCGGTTTCGAGATTGGCGTAGGCATCCCTTTATTTTACGGTTCTACGAAGGCAAAAGTAAAGGCAGCCCAGAAAGACCGCGAATTGGCTGAAATCGAAATGCGCCAGGAGCAGACAGAAAAAGAGCGCGATTTCCGTCTTTGTACGAAGCGTCTCCAGGCAGCATCCAACCGTCTGAAATATTACGAGCAGAACAATCAGGCTCATTCTGCGCAAATTTCGAAGTTGAGTGCGATAGAATATGAAAATGGCGAAATTTCGTATGTAGAATACGTGAATGCTATCGAGGAAACCATAGCTGTTCTGATGAAGCATGCTGATGCGATTAATGAATACAACCAGGCAGTCATCGCCATCCAGCGGCTTACGGGCATGATGTAAGATTCTGTTCTGAGATATTTCTTTTTGATTGAAATGAGAATTAATCTCAGAACAGGCAGAAAGTAAGTTAAAGAATGAAATGATCAGAAAGGGGTGAACAGGTTCCATTTTCAGGCTCCAAATTTCACCTCTTTCTTTATCTCATAACGCCTATTTACCATAATACCGGTTAGAATTAAAAAGAGGAAAGTAAAAAAAGGAGGAAATATTCCGTTGTTGCCTCACAGGATTTCATTTCGATATTTTTCATTTTCTTCATTTCAAAATTCTCCCTTTACATGATATTCAGGTTCCTGCAGTTTTCCTGCACTAAATAGCACATTTTTGATAAACCGCCAAGAAAAATGCTCAAAAAACTTTGCTTATTCAAAATAATAATCTTAACTTTGCGGCATAATTCTAAGGTAAAACCAAGATTGTCGGGCACTCAGAATCATCAAAGGTTTTATCTGGAACATAAAATGATTTCGATTATGGCAAGAATTTTTATAAGCTGGTTCTTAATATCTGCCGGTTGATTTGGGACTCTACCCTTCCCTGCAAGGATAAGGATGGCAGACTGGAGTTTTTGGATTTCACGGAGGATGATTTCCGGATGAACTGCATCTTTGAGCGATTCCTCATGAATTTCTGCAAGCAGAATTGCCGGGATGAGTATCCTGAGGTGCATCGGGAATATATTGATTTCCAGCTTTCACCTTTCGGGATGATGCTTAAGGAGGCTGGCGAGGCTTTACCGATGATGGAAACCGACGTGACGCTTTTCAATCCGAATAGGCAGGAGAAGCTTATTCTTGATGCCAAGTTTTACCGCGAGGCGCTGGTTTCGAAGTTTGGCGGCAGGGAGAAGGTTCGTAGGGATCATCTCTCGCAGATTCTTTCTTACGTGATGAACCAGGAAGACCGGAGCAAGCCGCATACTATGAATGCTTGCGGAGCTTTGGTCTACCCTACCGTGGATGAGGATTTCGACTTTTCTTATAGGTATAAGGAGACGGGGCATCGCATCTTTGTGAGGACGGTAAACCTGGGGCAACCTTGGAGGAAAATAGAGGAACGGGTGAAGGAGATTGTGAAGGGAGAAGGCAGGGATGAATGGTGAAGATTGGCGATGAGGGACAAAAGCGATGAGGGACAAGCGATGGAATCGCTTGGAACGGGGGCGAGATGGGGACTGCTCCCTTCTTTGCTTCTTTGCTTCTTTGCTGGAGGGGCGGGCTTGCAGGAGAAACGGGAGCGGGAGCTTTAATTATTTACTTTTTACTTATTTTATTATGGATAGAGATGAAGCTATAGCTAGAGGATTGAGGGTGCATGAAACCCAGCACTCCATGAAACGCAGAAGCCCATGGCATGATTACCATGGAAGGGGTACTTATATGCTGACGCTTGTGGTGGAGGGACGCATGCCTCTGCTGGGGAAACTGTGGGGACGGGTGGATGCCCGTCCTGGGGATGGTGATGCGCCGAAAGTGATGCTTTCTGAACTGGGGATTGCCATCGCGAAGGAGGAGATTCCGAAGATTCATAAATATTACCCCCAGGTGGAGGTTTGGAGGGTTTGCATCATGCCTGATCATATTCACCTGATTGTGAGGGTGAAGGAGGACTTGAGAGGGGGACAAGCGATGGAATCGCTTGGAACGGAGGCGAGAGGGGGACAGGCTTCGGCTTTGACCAAAGAAGCTAACTTAGCTCAAACTAAAGGGGCTAACCAGGCTCAAACAGAAGGGGCTAACTTGGCTTCGGCTGGAGGGGCTAACCAGGCTCAGACTGGAGAGAATGAAGCGGGCTCGATTGGGATGACGGCGAAAAGAGAGAAAGAGATGGGTTCGCTGGGAATGGTGATAAAGGGGTTTAAGATGGGATGCAACAAGGCTTACTGGAGGATTTATGGGATGAATACGGCACCAAGGAAGGGGCTCTTTGAATTGGGGTATAATGACAAGGTTCTGCTGCATGAGAGACAACTGGAGGGATGGAAGAAATACTTGGATGATAACCCGAGAAGACTGATGGTGAAGAGGATGAACCCGGGGCTTTTTACCGTGATGCAGAATAAAGAGGTGGCGGGTCGCAGATGCCAGATGGTGGGCAACTGTTTCTTGCTCGATATTCCTGATAAGGTGGCGGTCGTTGTACATCGCCGGTATTCTGAGGAGGATTTGAGGCGCTTGCGCGAGGAATGGCTGGCTTGCGGAGAACGTGGTGGCGTGCTGGTGAGTGCTGCTATCTCGACTAAAGAGAAGGAGGTTTTGCGCGAGGCTATGAACCGGGGGTACCGTATTGTGCTCTTGAGGGAGAACGGGTTCCCGAGGTTGTATAAGCCTTGCGGGGAGAGTTTTTATGCCTGTTCTGAGGGGCTGCTGCTTCAGATTAGCCCCTGGGATTACCATATGGAGAAGAAGACTATTACCAGGGAGCAATGCCTGGAACTGAATGAGATGGCGGAAAGGATTGCGGAATGGAGATAGGGAAAATGGAGGCGCTTGGAGAGGAGGCTGGGTGGAAAAGAGAGGATGAAGGGGGACAAGCGATGGAATCGCTTGGAACGGGGGCGAGAGAGGAGAGATTGGGGGCGAGAGAGGAAAGATTGGAGGCGAAGGAAAGAGTGGAAAATAGGAAGGAGAAAAGGAGCTTCTTTATTAAAAGCTGCACAAAAAAGGGCGAAATCTAGATTTTTTGTTACGAATAATGTTAAAAATGTTACATTTTAATGCTAATAGGAATTTATTTTGTAACTTTGTACTCCGGACGGCCGTAATAACTAAATTCAGCTTTCCAAAAAGCTAAATACCAAACAATGGGAGATTTAATAAAAATAGTTGGGGTACAATATGCAGTAAATTCTAACCACGTAAAAGGTGAGGATATGACTGCACAAGAACAACAAAAAACAATAGAATTTCTGACCATGCTGGACAGAAAGCACCCCTATGTTTCGGTAAAACCCGAACCTACTAACGAAACTGATGAAGAAGCTTTTGTTGCGCGCTTTGCGAGTCGGAAGGCAGGCTATGTACGTAATAGAGAAGAATATAAATCATTGGCTCAGGCTGCATTGACAACCAGCGGACGGGGTTATTTCCGCGCTCGGGTTAAGGAGGTTATAATTTCTGCAGAGGGCTATTTTTTTGTTGAAGCAGAAACTGATTCTACTCCAATTGTGCCCATCTTGCATAAAGACCATTGGAAAGAATGGGAGCCGCCCCTGCCTTTATTTCCTATGACAGAGGAGTTTTTATGCGTAGAAGATGCTACGATGATGATGATAGATATTCTGAGACATGAGACGTTAACTTCAGATGAAGAAGAGGAGCTTCAGGAATACACAGAGACTTTAATAACAATGGGAAAATACGCTCTATGGTACGAAGCGAAGGAGGGAATAGAGAATGTCATAAAAGCTATGGAAGCAAAAAAGGGCGACAAGATGCGCTATATGGCGAATGAACTAGAACGCTTATTGAGCGGTTTATGCAATGAGGGTCGCCAGAAGAAGCTCCGCAAAAGTTGGCTCCCCCATCTACTATCCACCCATGAAGCAGAAAGGGCATGGCATGACTGGTTGCACTTAAAAGGTGCCGACTGTCATAAACCAGATAATTTGAAAATGATGTTATGGTTGGAAGATATAGAGACAGAACTTTCCAATATTCCGGCATTGGCTCCTTATTCCAATGATGATAAGATAGCCATGCTCATACGCGCTCACTACACACGCATTCCATTAGATAAGTATCGCCAATTGCTTACCGCTTTCGTGATTAGAGACCGTCTGCGCATGCGTTTGGGGCTGCCAACAAACAGCTTTGCTCCTACCCCATCTCTAACAAGCCAGAAGGAAGACTACCTTATTGATAAAATCATCAAGTACAGCCAAACTCTAGTCAGACGAGAAGATGTTGAGGTTTTGCAGAGATTCATCTATCACGAGATTTCATATTTACCCCCAGAGTATAAACTTCGGGTTGACAATATGACTGAGCGTTTCCTTTCTGAAGAGGCAAGAGAAGGTATACAGATTAATGCCATCAAGGAACAGACGAAGGCTTTAAAAGAGGTGGCAAAGAAGCCTACGATTCAGGCAGAGCACTATCATGCAGGAAATTCTACATTTGATGTTCATAGTAAGCATCTGCATCTTGACCACCAGGAAGAAGGGAATTCAGCTCTGCTGCCATCAGAATTATAGACATACAAAAATATTACAAGAATATAAAAAAAGGAAGAAATATGAGTAATAATTATTATGCAGGCAATGTTATTTACAACAACCAGCACAAAGAACTGACTATCCAGGGCAATCTGTCTGCACAGCAGATGATGAAGATTGCAAAGGATTTTTTTGCTGAAGACACAGAGGTGACGGAGGAGAATTACGAGGCAGAGGTGACTGGAAAAGCTAGTGAAACCAATGAAGCTGCAGGAGAAGGTTTTCAGAAGGAACTCTTCCATTTTGTGCATCCTGCACTCGATGAAGACGATGGATGGAAAGTGCATAAAGAGGTGGAGAGACTGGTAAAGCAATTTGACGTACAGGAAATCTGTAAGAGACTGAACATACTGAAAAAGGAGGGCAAGGTGCTGCTGCCACAAAACACAAAAAATGCCCATGAAGAATTGATACGAATGGGTATGCCGATTGAGAAAGGAGGGTTCGGATACAAGACTTTCTGTAAATATTATAATAAGGACTAGAAGACGATAGCGACTGGGCCTTCCTGATAGAGATTTATATCTTCTGATAGCGACCGATACTTGATTTTTGTTTAGGTATCGGTCGCTTTTTTGTACCCCTAAGTCAAAAATGCGACTATACGTAGAGAGAATATCAGAGAAAAACAGAGAAAATCGGAGAAATTCAGAGAACTTTGGAGACGGCACTTTGGAAAAGCATCTGTGCCAGGCTTTTTCTTCTTACTTTTGCACCCGTCATCTGATAACAAGATGACTACCCATCAGGCGAGTTGCAAATCACGAAATGGGGAATGATGGTACTAGAAAAGATGACGGGGAAACCTCTTCGAACGTCATCGTACCAGAGAGGCTTATTTAATACTCAAGTAAAAATGAATATAGTATTAAATGACAATATGAACGAAAGTTCAGGTAAAGCAGGAAAGGGATTCTACCCAAACACAGAATTGGGTATCGACCTCAAGTTGATGACTAAAGAGCCAGGGCGCATGGCTGTTGGCGAGTATCTGGATGGAGCCATTACGCACGATGGAGAAGACCACTTCACCTTTGTGCAGAATGACCAGGAGAAGAAGCTACAGAAGGTGGTGCAGAGAAATCCGCACGTGTATGAAGGAAAGTACATCAACGTGAACCGAAAAAAAGACGGTACGCTCTACCCTACCTTCAACCGCCCGCAGTTCTCAGAACGCTTCACCTTTCAGGACTTCTGCCAGGGAGCCGCCGACGAACTGCTCATCATTAGCGGCAAGAGTGATGACAGATAAACGGAGTTGAGGCTTTCTAGAGGAAATGGGGACTTCGGGGGTGCCGGTAACAGGATTATCCCTACCCTCATTTCCTTTTCAAAGCAGTCTCAAATCTCAGTCTCAGTTAGGATAAATGTCACAATCCAACTCCAAACCCGCTTCTTAAGCCTTTATAACTTATTGATTATTAATTAGTTATATATAATATATATAGGAAGCGAGACCATAAAAAAAACAACTGAGACTCTGAGACTGAGACTGCAAGCAAGAAAAAATGAACATGAAATTTGATTTAACTCTCTAAAAAGCAATGGATTATAATATTTTTAGCAACATCGCTCCGGCGATGCCCAAACCCAGCAAGGGTACTGAATTTGTAAAATTTGCCATCTCTCAGGCATCTAAAGACATGCAGGAAGTGCTCATTCCGATGGCAATTCCGGCATTAGCAGCTCATCTCACAGACGTAAGATTTATGTATTCCGACAACAAATATTACGAAATGTGCGGGCAAATGGGCCATCTGATAGGTCCATCGGGTATCGGAAAGGCACAGTTGGGTCATCTTGTAGAGGCCATCATGAGACCTTTCAGAAAGCATGATGAGACTGAGTTCAAGAAACTGGTTGACTGGCAGCGACAGATGAAAACCAAGGGCGCCAACAAGGAAAAACCGGAGCGCCCGGACGTGAGTTTCTGGTTTCCACCTTCTGATGTCACCAATCCTGCATTCATCCAGAACGCTATGGCATGCGAACAGCTGGGCGGAAGAACCCAGTACATCAATCTGCCTGAGGTGGAGATGGCCGACAGAATGTGTGGTGGGCATAAGCAGGTGAGCCAGATGGTAAGAAACATCTTCGACTGTCAGAGGGCTGGAGCCTTGCGTGCCACGGCTGATGGCGTAACGGGCAACCCTCTGCTCCGTGTGAACCTCACCTTTACCTCTACTCCCGAGGCGGCCCGACTCTTTTACAAGAAAGACCTGACCAATGGTTTCTTCGGGCGCATACCTTTCGCCTACAAAGCCCGTGGCGAGCGAAGCGGAAAGATTCCGCGACAGGGAACGTACAACAAAGATTTCCTCGAAAAGCTCGATGGCTACCTGCTGAGGCTGGACAACTGCAAGGGCAGTTTTGTGGTGAAGTCACTCAACAAGATAGCCGATAAGCTGGCAGAGGAAATGGCACGCCTGGCCGACCTTGCCGATGATGATACGCTCTGGGAACTCTCCCACCGCAGCATCTTCTCGGCATGGAAGAAGGGAGCCGTGCTGTGGATTCTGAACGACCAGAGCTGGTCGAAATCCATCGGCGACTTCGTTGAATGGTTCTGCTACTACGATTTGTGGTCGAAGGTTAAGGTGTTCGGCGACATGTTTAAAGCGGGCGATGGGCAGGAAGAGGCTCAGAGAAGCGGTCCGAAAAACATGCTCGACCAGCTGGAGAATTCCTTCAACGAGCTGCAGTTGGAAACCCTGCGCCTGAGTCTGGGCAAGAATCAGGAAGGTACCAAGCATCAGCTCAACGTATGGAAGAACCGCCAGTTTATTACTTATAACAGCCAGACGAAACTCTATACCAAGACTGCAGAATATCTGACGGGTATACCGGCCAAGAAAAAGAAAGGGAAAGGGATATGATGGAGAAATATGAGATTCAGAAACTGCGCGAACTTCCGATAGAGAAGGTCGCGAAAGAGATGGGGATGAAGGTGGAGCACCATAAGGCGCTCTGCCCCTTCCATGACGACCACCACGCCAGCCTTACGTTCAACAAGACCAAGAATAGCTGCAGATGCTATGTATGCATGAGAAACTCCATCGGCACCATCGACCTGGCGATGAGATACCTGGGGAAGGATTTCCCGTCGGGTTGCCGATGGCTCGCAGAAGAACATCAGATTCAGCTGGAGGAGGATTCTTCTTCGGGTGATAATTCGGGGAAATCTTCCTTCGATGCAAGCAGGTATGCGAGATTCTTCGAGCATCCCTGGCTCAACCAGGCAGCTCGAAGATTTCTCTTCGAGGAGAGGAAGATTGACTGGAGAGTGGTGAACTGGTGTCGACTGACTTCCTGGACGGACAAGAAGGGCATCAACTGGTTGCAGATTCCTTACTTCGATACCGATGGGCGGCTTATAGGAATCCAGAACCGGAACCTGGATTACAAGAAGGAGCAGGAAGCTCCCCGCTTCCGGTTCCCTTACGGCGCAAGATGCAGCATCTATAACCTGCCGGTTGTGAAGAGACTGAAACCGGGCGAGAGGCTGTTTATTACGGAGGGATGTAGCGACTGCTGGGCGATGCTTTCTGCCGGTCATAAGGCGATAGCCATCTCTTCTGCCACGCTCCTCAAACCCGAGGATAAGCAGTTGCTGACGGATATCGGAAAACTGTATCAGGTGGAATTCCACATGTTTCCCGATCAGGATGTGCCGGGCGAAAGCCTCTTCATGCAACTCAGGGAGATGCTCTCCCAGCTGGTTCACCACCAGTTGCCACCGGGCTGCAAGGATTTCAGCGAATACTATCTTTTAGGGGCTGCTGCAACTTCCGGGAGCAAGGAGCCGATAAACAAATGATTAAAAAATTAAGATTATGGAAGATTTTATAAACCGTTCGTATACGAAGAAGGAACTGGGACTGATGTACTTTCCCGAGAGTATGCCACGCACGGCCGTGAATCATCTCATGAGTTGGATTCGCCGTTGCCAGCCGCTCTGGGATGAATTGCAGCAGATGGGATATGAAAAGACTTGCAAGTCGTTCACGCCCAAACAGGTGAAGGCTATTATCGATAACCTCGGGGAACCGGGATAGTTATTAGTGATTAAATGTTCCGATATCGCATGGTATCGCACGCTATCGCACACCTGATAAATCGGGATTTCGTATCTTTGCATCGTGATTCAGAAAGCGCGCAAAATCACTTGCCCAGTTGGAGAAAAATATCTCCCTAATTGGGGAAATAAAAAAAAAAAATGAAACCAAGACTCCAAGCCTCGAAACGAGTCGTTTCGCTAGCGAAACTTAGCAGGGGGCAGAAAAAATCATGAACCAGAACATGAAGGCATTCATCCGGTATCTCATCGTGGCGATTTGCTCAGCCATCGTCACCTTCCTATCCAGCTCCTGCACGGCAGGACTCGTAATCGGAAAGAACCAGCGGCAACATCAGGAGAACAACATCTCCACCAAAGTAGATTCTACCTACTATGTGCCAACCATTACCATCCGGTAGTTTAGAGTTAATAGTTTATAACAATTTAAAATTCAAAAGATTATGGCAATTAATTTGAAAGCAAAGGAGACCCTTATCCAAGTAGGCGAAATGAAGGGTCAGTACAGATTCATCCTCGGTACCGAACTTTACAACAAGCTCTCAGAGAGCAAGGTTATCAAGGAGGCGGCTATCAGAAGCGGCGTTAGCGTGGGCGTGATGCAGGTTTGCTGGGATGCAGCAGGCGAGGTTATCAAGGCGTGGTGTACCGAAGGCCATTCCGTAGCCGTTCCGGGATTGGGAACCATGCGATTCGGCGTAAGAGCCAAGAGTGTGCCTACCGTAGGCGAAGTGGCTACCAGTCTGATTACCAACCGCCGTGTTATCTTCACCCCAAGCGTTGACATCAAGCGCGAGCTGCAGGAAACCTCCATCCAGATTACCTGTTACGACCGCAACGGCAAAGTGGTGAAAAACGTTACTTCCGACGATAAGGGCGATGTGGAAGACCCAGACAACACCCCAGGTGGTGGCGGTTCGGATAACACCCCGGGCGGCGGAAATACCGAAGGCGGCGGAACCACCGGCGGTAATGAGGGCGACGGTTTGGAGTAAGAAAAGAGCCCCTGATGCAAGGAAACGAGCATCAGGGGCTTTTATCTTACTCCATTACATAGAGGATGGATGTATAGAGCTGCATCACGAGAATGTAGAAAAGAAAGCAGGGCGACAGGAGGCGGATGCCTTGATTCATCGCATCATAAACCTGACTGATGCCCTTGATGCTCTCGCTCATGATGCCGTAACTCATGCTCATCACCATGACCGAGAAACAGATGTACGGAATGAGACTATGCGTGAACGGACTCGGAAAGAGGGTTCCTACGGCATTCAGCAGAATGGCATGGGGCAAGAGGGTGAGCGCCAGCATGATACCTGCAGAGATGCACAACTCGATGAGCATCAGGCGCAAGGCCGTGCGCTGGCGATACTGGGTATGGTCGAAATGGAGCACCCTACTCTGCCTTACCACCCCGATGGTGATGCTGATGAGCACCAGCCATACGAGCCATACAGAGGTGAGATGGTCTACAAAATGGCCCGTAAACCAGCGGATGCCCTCGGGGCTGGTAAGCGAATGGGTGAACGACTCGGGCATCGCAGCTGTAAGCAGCCACGAAACCAGAATCACCACTACTTCGGCTATTCCCAACAATAATGCCAGATAGGCCAATACTTTCTTATACATTCTTTAAAAAGCGCTTATTGAAACGAGTTATTCTTCATCTGCCTGCAGATGGTCGATATCGAGGATGCGGAGCTCGCAGGCTTTTACCACCAGGCGGGTGGCGTTGATGCCCATGCCGTGATTGCCGTCAGGGAAGAGTTTCTGAACCAGTTCTGCCTGTCGCTTCTCCAGACTCTTTACGCCGAAAGGCATTCCGCGCAGGTTGGTAATCTGCTCCTTGGTATAACCCAGCGCAAGATGGCGCAGGAAACGCTCGTCATACTCATCAATCTCATAATTCACCAGAGCCTCCTGACGCATCAGCTGGCTGTTTACGCTCTGCTTGAAACGGTCTACTATCTTCTGAAGGATAGGCTGGTTGAACACCAGTTTCTTACCTCCCATGCAGCTCGCCACATCGCCACGCGTAAGGAGTTCGCCACTCTTCAGAATGATGCCGTCGCAGCCCGCATCGAGCACATCAACCCAGAGTTTTTCGTTCAGAATTTCTCCTGTAAAGATGAGCACCTTCACGTCAGGATACTGCTCCTTGGTCTGGCGGCAGATTTCTACGCCTACCGTGGTGGAACCGCCCAGTCCGAGGTCGAGCAGAACCAGATCGGGCAACTGCTGCTTGATGAGTTTCCAATAGGCTATTTCGCTCTCGGCAGTACCGATGATTTCAGCCTCTGGAATATCATTCTTGAAGATACCCTCTGTACCCTTCAGTTCCAGGGGCACGTCTTCTACAATGATGACTTTAAAATTTTCCATTTTCTGATATTTTTATTTTCTTATGATTTTAAACTTTTCCATTTGATGCGTGCCGGCAGCACGGCCTCTATCCTGAGGCAACCCTTATCGCCCTGGCAAGCCTTGATGCCGCAGCCGCGCAGATTGGTAATCTCTCCCAGTTCCCTCACAATCTGCCGGCACAGGAGATAGCGCAAATCGCCCGTCAGAGGGGTGAAGAGCTGGGCATGGAGCGCAGCATCATAGGCCACATCCTGCTGGTCAATCCAATATCTCACGTAGGCAGAACCCGGAATCTCAGCCACTCCGGTATGGTAATCCTTGGAATTGCCACGCATCAGAGAAACAAGATAGCGGTTCAGGAAATCATCTGCCTTGATGTTGCCTTCTACCTGCTCCATCGCTTGGGCGCTGAGCAGAGAATAGAGCGATTTATAATAATCTACCAGTTCCTTGAGCGAATCTACATCATCGGGCTGCGAATCGATAAGCTGGCGGATGCGCGACGGATAATACATCGTTTCGTGCTTGAGCGTAGACAGACAGTTGTCGAGCACGGAATTGGAGATATGAAGTTTATCGTTCTCATATTCAGCCCTATGCAGCTCATCGGTCATCAGCTCCAGTTTCAGGGATTCCTGCTCAGTCTCGTCGGTCCGCTTAGCCTTGGTCTGTTCAATCATGGCAAACCGGTAACTCAGCACGTGGCGGTAATAGAGCAGATAATAAGCCAGCGGCAACTGCAGCAGCAACAGGATGAGCAGCACCACGGCCACGGTCTTCGAGTTCTCGCTCTGCTGCATCGTGTGCACGTAAATATCGAGCGTATTATCGGCACTTATCTCGCGGAACAGCTGGGTATAAACCTTGTTGTTACTCTGGTAGAGCGACCATTGGTGCAACGCCAGGGCAGCCACGGCACACTCGTTTCTCAGGTCGAGAATGACGTGATAATTGGTTCTAAGCCCTTCGCGCATCCAATAGAGTTCTGCCGCCATTCCCACCTCCGGATGAGCCACCATGAGATACTTGCCGTCGGGATATTTCGACAGATAGAACGCATTGAGATAATGGCGCGAAGAATCGGCAAAGGCCAGGGTGCGCTGGTAGGTGCCGCTGATATTGCTGAAGTAGGCGCTATCTGCAAAATCGTCGGCACGCTGGAGATTGGCATCTACGTTCGTCTTGTGATGATTGTGGCGCTGGCGGATGTCGTTGGCCTTCTTAGCCTCGCAAGGCTGGACCGAAGCCGACAGCAGCACGAAGAGCATGATGATGATGCCCAACAACTGATGGGTTCGGCGGACGATACCTTTAGGCAGACGGAAACTGAAGCGGCTCCCCTCGCCCAACTTGCTTTCTGCCTTGATTTGGCAGCCGGCAAAGAGCGAACTCACCTTCTTATATTTCTCTATGATGCCCTTGCAGTTGAGCAGTCCGAAGCCGTGACCGCCTGTATAGGTCCGGTCGAAGACATGCGCCAGCTGCTCCTCGTCCATACCCTTTCCGGTATCTGAGATGCTGATTTCCACGAAGTCAGAAACCTTGGCGCTAATGGTTACCTTTCCGCCTTCGGGTGTAAACTTGCGGGCATTATCGGCTATGGTATTGATCATGAAGAGCGTAAGGATGCGGTCGGCCTTGACCACGGCATCTGTAGGTTCTACATCGAGTTTCACGCCCTGCATCTGGAAGCTCATCTTGCCCTTGCTTACAATATCGAAAAGCTGCTGGAGCGGGAAACTTTCGATACGCAGGCTGAGTGAGCCCTGGCGCATCTGAATCCACTCTGTAAGCACGTTGTTATATTGGTTTATCTTATCCGTGAGTTCGGCGATATACTGGTAGCGTTCTTGCCGCACCTCATCGCTTTCGCCCCCTTCGGAGAGTCGGTTTACCTCGTGAATCATGCGGTCGATGAAAGGCGTAATACTGTTTACCAGCGAAATCTTAGCCCTTTGTTCCAGATTGCGTTTCTTGTTTTCTTCGATATGCAGTCGGGTTACGTTCAGGTCATCCTGAACCTCCTCCTGCTTATCTTTTAATTCGTTGATTTTCTTAGTGTTATTCTCGCTCCACTCACGCAAAGGTGCAAGCAGTTTATCCATCGACTGGTTCTTCATCTTCTTGCGCTTCATGTGGTCGAAAACGTAGAGTAGAACCACCACGAGCACAATCATCGCCACCACGGCAGCAATCATCAGGTTGAGCTGCTGGGCGTTCTCGTCGAGTGCCGCGGCACGTGCCTCCAGCTGGCGGTCCTGTCGCGAACGGTCCTGCAAATCCAGATAGATATTGCGGTTGTAATCGCTCTGCTGCTTATCATCTATAGCCGAATAAACCAGACAGAGTCTTTCACGTATCGACGCTACGAGGTCGGGTGCCTGCTCGATGGCCTTGTTGTCGTTCAGGGCATGATTCAGGCAGTCGAGCGCAGAAGAATAATCATGGATATCCCAGAAACATTCAGCCAGCGTACGGTTGGCTCCGGCAGTCTGATAAACATCTCCGTAGCTCGAAAAGAGGTTGAGGGCACGCTGGGCAAAGTTGCCTGCCAGCAGATTGTTTGGCATCTGCTCGATGTTGAGATACTGGAAGGCAGGCAGGTTGTTGCGTATGAGGAAATCGCTCACCTCTCCTTTTCTGAGGTGCTCGCTTATAGACTGCAGGGCGTTAGCCTGCCAGTAAGGATAAGGATGGGCTGGGTCGCTAGCCAGCATGTAGCAGCTGATCAGCCGGTCGAATTCCGCCTGATTGATTTCGTTTTCGGTTCCCTTGACGATAGCTCCGCCCGAACCTATATTATAAAGATAGTTGAGATATTGTGCCGAATCCTGTTCCAGTTCATCTGGGTCCAGACGGTTAAGCTCCTGAAGCATCGGCTCGTCTAAGCCCACATAATAAAAATAGGTGGCGGCCACAATATAGAATTCAGATTTTGCATAAATCACGCGTTTGCTTTCCCTCGGGGGCATGGAATTCACCTCTTCGCGAATTCTGCGCAAACGCCTCATCGCCTTTTCGCGATAAGCATAAAAATCTTTGTTGTGCGATTCTCTCTGGCAGAGTCGCATGTTCTGAACATCGGCAATAGCGAGTTCTATCTGATTATCGCTCTCCTCTTCAATCTTCTTCAGCCATCCCTTGGCACCCTTGTAATCCATCTTGGCTATACATACGAAGGCAAGGTTGTTATAGGCTTCGGCACGGCCTGAGGGATAATCTTCTGAAAGTTTCAAAGCCCTCTCAGCCAGCACTTTAGTAGAATCGAGATTGCGATAATGATAAGCATAGGATTGCTCGTTCAGCTCGTCTACCCTTGCCTTATTCGCAGGAGAACAAGCTGAAAGAAAAAGAGCCGCCACCACCAGAATTGATGATGGCGACATGGAAAAGAAGGATGCTGAAATTTGCATCTCGAATGAAAAATAGTCTAAATTAAGCGCGAGCCTTCGCGATGTAACCGAGAGCCTCCTGACACTTGGCTGTGATGGCAGCCCAGTCGCCAGCAGCAACTGTCTCCTTAGGGAAGAGCTTAGAGCCCATACCTACGCAGAGAACGCCAGCCTTGATCCAAGGAGTAAGATTCTCCTCTGTTGGCTCTACGGCACCTGTTACCATGATGTTGCTCCAACGCAAAGGTGCCATTACGTTCTTAACGAATGAAGGACCACCTACGTTACCTGCTGGGAATACCTTGGTTACGTCGCAACCGGCAGCCTGAGCATTATTGATTTCAGTTACAGAACCGCAACCTGGTGAATAAGGAACCAGACGACGGTTGCAGACTGGAGCAATCTCTGGGTTGAAGTTAGGACCTACGATGAAGTTAGCGCCGAGCTGGAGATACAGAGAAGCTGTACCGGCATCAACAACTGTACCTGCACCCAGAATCATCTCAGGACAAGCCTTGTCGGCCCACTTTACCAACTCTCCGAAAATCTCGTGAGCGAAGTCACCACGGTTAGTAAACTCGAAAACACGTACGCCACCCTCGTAACAAGCCTTGATGACGTTCTTGCAGATTTCAACATCCTTATTGAAGAAAACAGGTACCATACCAGTCTCTTTCATGGCTGCCATAACCTGCATTTTGCTAAACTTTGCCATTACCTTATATGAATTAACAATGAATAGTTTATAGTTTATAGAAGCTACGCCGTAAGCAAGACTGCCTATAAACTATCAACTATAAACTTTAAACTATAATTATCTCTGAACGCGACCATTAGCGTTACCGCCAGCCAGGCTCTCTACCTCGTCAGCAGATACCAGGTTGAAGTCGCCAGGGATAGTATGCTTCAAAGCAGAAGCAGCTACCGCAAACTCAAGAGCCTCGCCCTGAGTCTCCTTAGTAAGAAGACCGTGGATCAGACCACCAGAGAAAGAGTCGCCACCACCAACGCGGTCGATGATAGGGTTGATGTCATAGTGCTTGCTCTGATAGAACTCCTTACCATCATAGATAAGAGCCTTCCAGCCGTTGTGTGTAGCAGAGAGAGATTCGCGGAGAGTAGAAACAACATACTTGAATCCGAACTCCTTCATCATGCCCTTGAAGATTCCGTAATAACCCTCAGCATCAGTCTTACCGCCCTCTACGTCAGCATCTGGCTTGAAGCCCAGGCAGAGCTGAGCATCTTCCTCATTACCGATGCAAACATCAACATACTTCATCAGAGGACGCATAACAGAGATAGCCTTCTCAGAAGTCCAGAGCTTCTTGCGGAAGTTGAGGTCAACAGAAACAGTTACGCCGTGACGCTTAGCAGCCTCACAAGCTAACTTGGTAAGTTCAGCAGCCTTGTCGCTAATAGCTGGAGTAATACCGCTCCAATGGAACCATTGGGCACCCTCCATAATCTTGTCGAAATCGAAATCAGATGGGTCAGCCTCAGCAATTGCGCTGTGTGCACGGTCGTAGATTACCTTGGATGGGCGCATAGAAGCACCAGTCTCGGCATAGTAGAGACCTACGCGGTCGCCACCACGAGCGATGAACTCTGTGTTAACGCCGTAACGACGGAGACCGTTGACAGCAATCTGACCGATCTCGTGCTTAGGGAGCTTAGATACGAAGTAAGCATCATGACCATAGTTAGCCAAGCTTACAGCTACGTTAGCCTCACCACCACCAGGGATGATGCGAAGTGATTCACTCTGAATGAAACGATCATTGCCTTCTGGTGATAAACGAAGCATGATCTCACCTAATGTTACAATTTTTGCCATGTTTGATAGTTTTAATTTTTTTGTTTTTATTTTGTTTGTTATGAGTAACAAATTAAATTCCACTTTTCAGTAGAGAAATGAAGTACAATTATCAGTTGTCGTTCAATTTCGAGGGCAAAAATAACCATAATTTCTCGAATAACGAAATAAAATCGCATTTTTTTTTGTTTTCCGTGCAAAAAAGTTGCTGTGTCTTCGCACAATTCAAAAAATTGTTGTATATTTGCGGCAAAATTCGTACTTGTGGTCGCACACAACAGAATTGCTTAATACTAATTGTGGTCTGTGCACAGCTAGGAAGTACCTGCGACGTTTTATCTATCGTAGCCCCCAGGAGAGGCTCCTTATATAATAAGTACACGCGAAGCAACCAGACCCGTAATGCTAAAAAACAATGGCCGAAAAAATCAGAATCAAGGATATTGCCGAGAGAGCTGGCGTATCCGTTGGAACCGTAGACCGAGTTCTGCACGACCGTCCAAACGTGTCGAAACCTGCACGCGACAAGGTCGAGAAAGCCCTCAAGGAAATGAATTATCAGCCTAATGTGTACGCCAGCGCTCTGGCTTACAACAAATCCTATACCTTCTACCTGCTGATTCCGAAACATGAATCGGAGGCTTACTGGGAGGAAATAGAGGAAGGCGCAAAAAAATGTGAAGATACCCGACGTGACTTCCATATTGATGTAGAGATTCGTTTCTATGAGCGTTCCAACGAGGAATCGTTCCGCGAAGAAGGCAACAAGATTCTTGAGGCCAGTCCGGAAGGAGTCATCGTGGTGCCTTCATCGCTAGACGTAACCCGCGAGTTTACCGAGGCGTTGCATCACAAAAGCATCCCGTTCATCCTGCTCGACTCCTACATGCCCGATCTCCGTCCGCTCTCTTTCTTCGGTCAGGATTCGTTCTGTTCCGGTTTCTTCGCAGCCAAGATGCTGATGATGCTTGCAGCAAAGGAAGATGAAATCCTGCTCATGAGGCAGACCAAAGACGGAAGAGTGGTCAGCAAGCAGCAGGACAACCGAGAGGTAGGATTCCGCCATTACATGCACGACCACTTCCCTAACGTGAAGATTACCTTGCTCGACCTGCCGTTGAGCGGCACACGTGCTGAATTCGTCAAAATGCTGGAGAAGTTCTTTGCCGTGCATCCGAACATCCACCATTGCATCACCATGACTTCGAAGGCGCACATCGTGGGCGACTTCCTGCTGAAGACCAACCGCCGCGACGTTCAGATCATGGGCTATGATATGGTGGAGAAAAACGCCCGCTGTCTGCGCGAAGGAAGCATTTCCTTCCTCATCGCCCAGCACGCCTACATGCAGGGTTACTCCTGCGTAGACACGCTCTTCCAGGCCATCGTGCTGAAGAAGAAAGTTACACCGGTAAACTATATGCCTATCGAGCTGCTGATGAAGGAAAATGTAGATTTCTATCGCAGAACCCAGCTCTAAGGCTATCGGGCAGAACAGGGTTTCCGCATGGAAGAATATTCTTACAGGAACATTATAAATTATAAACAATAAATAAAAAACAGACTACGTATGGAACAATCAAGTTTTATCAAGATTAACCCTGCCGACTCGGTAGTGGTTTGCTTGCGCCCTATGAAGAAGGGTGAAATGATTGAAGTAGATGGCAAGGCCATCACATTATTGCAGGATACTCCTGCAGGACACAAGGTGCTCATCAACGATGCTGCCGAGGGTACAGATATTCTGAAGTATGGCTACCCTATCGGTCATGCAAAGACCGGTCTCAAGGCGGGCGAATGGGTAAACGAGAACAACCTCAAGACTAATCTTGCCGGTACGCTCGAATATACCTACAACCCGGTTAACGAGCAGCTGAACATCGCTAAGGAAAACCGCACCTTCAAGGGCTACGTTCGCAAGAATGGCGAAGTAGGCGTAAGAAACGAAATATGGGTAGTTCCTACCGTGGGCTGCGTTAACGGCGTGGCTGAGAAGCTGGTAGAACTCCTCAAGAAAGAAACAGGCAGCGAAGGCATCGACGCCATCCACGCATGGCACCACAACTTCGGTTGCTCACAACTCTCGGGCGACCATGAGAATACCCGCAAGGTGCTTCGCGATATCTGTCTGCATCCAAACGCAGGTGCCGTGCTCGTTCTCTCGCTCGGCTGCGAGAACAACCAGCCAGATGATTTCATGAAGATGCTCGGAGACTATGATCACGACCGCATCAAACTTCTTGTAACACAGAAGGTTGAAGGCGATGAGCTAGAGGAAGGCATGAAGATTCTGCGCAACCTCTATGCCCTGGCTAAGGAAGACAAGCGCGAGGAAGTTCCGGTAAGCAAACTGCGCGTAGGTTTGAAGTGTGGCGGTTCTGACGGCTTCAGCGGAATTACAGCCAACCCATTGGTAGGTGAATTTAGCGACTGGCTCGTAGCTCAGGGCGGAACAAGCATCCTGACAGAGGTACCGGAAATGTTTGGCGCAGAAACCATTCTGATGAACCGTTGCGAAAATAAGGAACTCTTCGACAAGACCGTTCACCTGATTAACGACTTCAAGGAGTACTTCCTGAGCCATGGTGAACCAGTTGGCGAGAACCCTTCTCCAGGTAACAAGGCAGGTGGTATCTCAACCCTCGAAGATAAGGCTTTGGGTTGCACCCAGAAGTGCGGCCATGCTCCGGTAAGCGGCGTGCTCCAATATGGCGACCGTCTGGAGACAACCGGTTTGAACCTGCTTTCAGCTCCGGGTAACGACCTTGTAGCAGCCACAGCTCTGGCTTCAGCAGGTTGCCAGCTCGTTCTCTTCACCACAGGTCGCGGAACCCCATTCGGAACCTTTGTGCCAACGATGAAGATTTCTACCAACAGCAATCTGGCAAAGAACAAGCCAAACTGGATTGACTTCAACGCCGGCGCTCTGGTAGAAGGTGTAGAAATGAAAGACTTGGTAAGCAAGTTTATTGATAAGATTATAGCCGTAGCAAGTGGCGAGGAGGCTCGCAACGAGTATAATGGCTATCGTGAAATCTCCATCTTCAAGAATGGAGTAACTCTTTAATTAAGAAGAAAAAAGAAGTATGAGTAATAAAAAAGGTTTGCTGGCGTTGTCGCCATTATTTTTGCTGATTGTCCTCATCGTGGCTTTTACCGTATATTCGGTAGACAGCAGTCATCAGGACACCAGCCTCTCGCTCACAGTAGCGTTCATGATTTCGAGCATTTATGCCGTGGCTATTTCCGGCGGAATGCCTGTTAGGAAACGAGTGGACACATACAGCAAGGGTGCCGGCGCCAACAACCTGATGCTCATGCTCTGGATTTACGTGCTGGCTGGCTCGTTTGCCGCATCAGCCAAGGCGATGGGAGCCGTTGATGCAACCGTCAACCTGGCGCTCAGCATCCTGCCAGCCAGCATGATTCTGCCAGGACTCTTCCTGGCTGCCTGCTTTATCTCCGTATCTATCGGAACAAGTGTGGGAACCGTAGTGGCTCTGGTTCCGATAGCCGCCGGACTGGCCCACTCGATGGATGCTAACGTAGGCATGATGACCGCCATCATCGTAGGTGGCGCTTATTTCGGCGACAACCTCTCGTTCATCTCCGATACGACGGTTGTTGCTACGCAGACGCAGAACTGCAAGATGAGCGATAAGTTCAAGGTCAACTCCATGATTGTGGTTCCGGCCGCCGTACTCGTGCTCATCGCCTATTCTGTCATGGGAGTCGGTCTTCAGACCCCAACCCACATCAACGAGGTAGAATACATGAAAGTATTGCCTTACCTCACCGTCCTCGTTACCGCTATTGCCGGCATGAATGTAATGGCTGTTCTCACTCTGGGCACCCTACTCTGTGGCGCCATCGGCATAGGCAGTCATCTTCTGGGTGCCTCCGGAAGCTACGACCTCTTTGGCTGGTTCTCAGCCATGGGCAACGGCATTATCGGCATGGGCGAACTCATTATCATCGCCATGATGGCAGGTGGTATGCTCGAAATCATCCGCGAAAACGGCGGAATCGATTTCATCATCAACAAGATTACAGCCCACGTAAACAGCAAACGTGGAGCCGAACTTTCTATCGCCGCCCTCGTTTCGATGGTAAACATCTGTACGGCAAATAATACGGTAGCGATTCTGACAGTAGGAAATATTTCGAAAAAGATAGGCGACCGGTTTGGCGTAGACAACCGCAAGGCAGCCAGCATTCTCGACACCTTCTCATGCATGGTTCAGGGATTGATTCCTTATGGCGTGCAGATGCTCCTGGCAGCCGGTCTGGCCAATCTCAGTCCGATGGACATTCTTCCTTATCTCTACTATCCGCTGGCGATAGGTGTGGCAGCCCTGCTGGCCATCCTCTTGCGCTATCCTAAGAGATACAGTTAGGAAGACTTCTAAAAATCAGAGGAGGGGCTCCTTCTGCATTAGAGATTTCTTGACAGGAAGAACAAAACTTTATTATTGACTATTAATAAGAACAAGGCATATGAATTTTCTTCAGCGCAACCTTTTTACTAAGCTCCGTGCCGACAACTTCGGCATCAAGGAAGAAATGGAACCGATGACTACCTTTAAGAAGAAAAAGATAGCTCAGATGCTCAAGAACGTGAATAATGTTCCTGCCGGAGAGGTGAAGATGAACAACGGTTTTCTGAACCGACGGCTCAGCAAGATTCAGGAAGATGAACGCCACGCCATCGATACCTCTATCGAGACTATTTATCTGCTGCGCATCATCGTGGCAAACGTAAATGGAATGCTGGCTAACGGAATCAATCTCAGAGGAATCATCCAGTTGGGAGACTACCTGAGAACCCGAGGCGACAAGGTAGATTTCGTGAAACTAGAGAAGTGGCTTGCCAAGCTCCGCATCCAGCGCATCGCCCAGCTGGAAGGAAGCGTGCTCATCACCTTCTTCGATTTTGGACAGGACGAAATCCCATTCGTTCATCACATAGAAAGAGGCGCCTACAAGCTGACGCTCCGTTCGCTCTACTATAATATCATGGACCAGCAGGCCATTCAGTTTGAGCAGACCAGCAGCGGCTTTGTACGCACCACGGGGGGAACCATGCGCAAGAATCTGCGCCGCAGCATGCGCTATCTGCAATACGCTCCGATAGAAACCATGAGCAATTTCATGAACAATTTCTTCCGTTCATTATCTGAGATTGAAGAATAAATTTCAGTAAGGATTGAAGGGGTTAACCTGGGATTCATCAGGACGAAGAGTAAAATATCTATAAAATTAATCTCTTAGTAGTACGATTTTCATCTGATTTTCGTATCTTTGCATCTATGAAAAAGTTATTTATCTCTATTATAGCATCCATTATTGCCTTGGGAGCCCATGCCCAGGTGCAATGCGAAGACACTTGTCGGCACGTTCACGGCATCGACTTGAGTCATTATCAGGGCAACGTGTTCTGGGAAACCGTGGGCGACAACTCTAAGATGGCTTACGTTTATCTGAAAGCTACCGAGGGCGGAACCAACATCGACAGCAAATACAAGAAGAATATAGACCTGGCTCATCGCTACGGAATGAAAGTAGGTTCTTATCATTTCTACAGACCCCGCATCCCACAGCAGACGCAGTTGGAAAATTTCAAGGCCCAATGCCGTCCGGGAGATCAGGACCTCTTGCCTATGATTGATGTGGAGACGAAAAGCGGCATGGATACAGAAGAATTCTGCGATTCGCTCTTTAAGTTTCTGCATCTCGTAGAGAAAGCATATAAGCAGAAACCCCTCATCTATACGGGAGCCAATTTCTATGACAACTATCTTCTAGGCAAGCTAGACAGCTACAAGCTGATGATTGCCCAGTATACGAAGCGCATCCCTGTATTGCGCGATGGTAGAGATTTCGAAATGTGGCAATATACGGGTAAGGGCAAACTCAACGGAATAAACGGCTATGTTGACAAAAGCCGTTTCATGGGGCGCCACAAGCTCAGAGAAATCAGATTCAGACATCGATAGTACTTGGAACCCTGAACTTGGAACTTTATGATTAGCTTCAAGGTAAAGAGTGGATAAGGTCTGGAAGTAGAGAAGCATGAATTATATAAGTAAATTAATAAACACAAAATAGAATTATGGCAATTATAAAATGTCCGGAATGCGGACGCCAAATTAGCGATAAAGCACCTACCTGCCCTAGTTGCGGAGTAGAAATAGCAGGCAAAATTACCAAATGCCCAAATTGTGGCGAGATTTATTTCAGCAACCTGGAAATGTGTCCTAACTGCCATGAGCTGAATCCTTCGCTCACAAGAATGACGCCTCCGACAGGAATGAGCCAGCAGACTCCTGCCAGCCAGGCTTCTATGACTCAGCAGCAAGAAGCTGAAAACGCAGCCAGACAGAATGCAATCAGACAAGAAGAAATTCGCCGCCAGGAGGCTCTCAGGCAGCAGGCTCGTCCTCAGACACCTGTCAGAACAGCAACACCTCCTACTCCACCCGTTCCTCCGGTTCGCCCACAGCAATCTAATTCTCAGAACGGCGGTAACGGCGAGGGAACCCAGGAAAAGAAAAAAAGCAACCGTGGCGTCATCATCATCTCTCTGATTTTCGCCTTCCTCGTTTGTGGCATTTTCTACTATTTCTATGATAGTGCCAATAAGAATAAGGAACTGGAAGCTTACGAGTATGCGATGCAGAGTAGCGACCCGATGGTTCTGCAGAGTTACCTAGATACTTACAAAGATGCTGACGAGGCGCATCGTGATTCCATCATGGCTCACCTCGAACTTCTGAAACAGACCGATCAGGACTGGACCAACGCCGTAGTAAGCGGTTCGAAAGAGGCCCTGCAGGCTTATCTCGACAAATACCCAAACAGTCCACACAAGCAGGAGGTTTTGAACAAGATAGATTCCATCGACTGGAATGTGGCAAAGAATGCTGATAATGTAGAAGCTTACCAGGCTTATCTCGCCGCTCATGCTGACGGTTCGCATATCGAAGAGGCTGAGAATGCGATGAAGAAAGCCAAGAGCAGAGATTTGCAGCCAGAAGAGAAAGATATGGTAAGCAGTCTGTTCCGCCATTTCTTCCAAAGCATCAATACCCGCGATGCTGATGGTTTGCAGGCTTCATGCGAAGACATTCTCTCTTCGCTTCTGGGTAAGAATTCTGCTACCAAGGCAGATGTTGTTACCTTTATGAATAAGCTTTATAAGGAAGATGTGACCAACCTGAACTGGTTCCTCACCAACGATTATAAGATCAAGAAGCGCGAGGTGGGTGACGAAGATTATGAATATCAGGTTCAGTTCTCAGCACGTGAGGAAGTTCAGCTTACCGACGGTACTAAGAAAACCAACCATTTCAAAATCAACGCAACCGTTTCGCCAGACGGCAAGGTTTCTGCGTTCAACATGTCGAAGATTAATGCCGCAGAATAGAATAAAAAACGCCCTGCAAGATCAGGAACTTCATTTCTGAATGTTCCCTTCTTGCAGGGCGTTTTCTTTTTACCTTCATGTTTCAGGAAGGTTCTCATGTCCGAGAACCCGTTCCCTTCTTTTAGAAATTACTTTGCATCCTTCATCTGACGGAGCAAATCTTTCTGCTTATCATTCAACCCGGTTGGCAACTTCACGTTGTAAGTAATCATCAGGTCGCCAAAGGTTCCGTCCCCCCGGTCATATCCTTTTCCGCGAACACGAACCTTCGTGCCATTCTGCGTTTCCGGCTTAATCTTCAGTTTGATTTTAGAACCATTACTCAATTTAATGATTCCTTCGCCGCCCAGCAGAGCCGTATAAAGGTCGATATTCACATTCATGTTCATTTCGCCGTTATTGGCACGACCATTCTGTCCGCAACCGCCGCCACAACCACCAGTACCGAAATCAGCACCAGCTCCGTAGCCAGCACCATTAAAGCCGCTACCATAACCGGCAGAACCCTTAAAACCGCCAAAATTGCCGGAACCGAATCCTTCAGCAGACTGCTGGCTTCTGCCACGCCCTCCGAAGAGATTTTCGAAGAAGCTGGAGAAACCTCCGCCTCCGCCAAACTGGCTGAAGTCGAAACCCTCGAATGGATTTCCACCTGCTCCACCATAGCTTCCGGAACCGCCTGTACCACCAGCTCCGCCGAAACCGCCGAATGCATCAGCATTCTTCCATTGTTCGCCATACTGGTCGTATTTAGCACGCTTATCTGGGTCAGAAATCACCTCATACGCCTCGTTCAGCGCCTGGAACTTAGCCTTCGCCTTCGGGTCGTTAGGGTGCAAATCTGGGTGAAACTGTTTTGCACGTTTACGATACGCAGCTCTCACATCCTTCTGCGGAATGTTCTTGTCTACGCCGAGAATCTTGTAATAATCAACAAATGCCATATTATAAAACCTCCTATTTTTTAGTTTTTAAAAAATATCCAACAAAAAGTATGCCTATTTAAGTTCTTTTTTGTACTTTTGCAGAGAAAATAAGAAACAGAGCTCAACTGATGGGCTTTCATTACTCAAAAGTAATACATTAATTTATATGAAACAATTATTTGCTGCGCTTCTTCTGGCGCTAACTTTCAATTCACAAGCGATGGCACAACAACGTACCGTAAAACTGAGAGTGATAGAGACAAGCGATGTGCACGGCTCTTTCTTCCCTTACGATTTCATCAACCGTAAGCCAAAAGCAGGAACCTTGGCGCGCGTTTCTTCCTACGTCAATAATTTGCGAAAAGACTACAAGGATAACCTCATCCTCTTGGAGAATGGCGATATTCTGCAGGGACAGCCTACCTGCTATTATTATAATTATGTAAACACAGAGGCTAGAAACGTGGCTGCCGATGTGGTAAACTACATGAAGTATGATGCGCAAGTGTTTGGCAATCATGATGTTGAAACGGGTCATCCAGTTTACGACAAATGGATAAAAGAACTCAATTGCCCAGTTCTAGGTTCCAACATCATCAGTACTTCTACAGGCCAGCCATACGTTAAGCCTTATCTCATCCTGAACCGCGAGGGCGTGAAGGTGGCAGTCTTGGGAATGATTACTCCTGCCATTCCAAACTGGCTCACGGAGAATCTCTGGAGCGGACTGAAATTTGAAAATATGGTAACAAACGCCCGCAAATGGGTGAAATATCTTCAGGAGAATGAGAAACCGGATGTCATCATCGGCCTCTTCCACAGCGGAAAAGACGGAGGCATCCAGACTGCCGAATATGATGAAGACGCCTCTATCAAGGTGGCAAAAGAAGTGCCAGGCTTCGACCTCATTCTCTTCGGGCACGACCATACGCGCGACAACGAAACCGTAACCAATACTGATGGAAAGCAGGTGGTTTGCCTGGATCCTGCCAACAACGCCATTAGCGTGGCTGATGCAGAAATAACCCTCACCCTCAACAAGAAAAAGGTGAACGGAAAGAAGCAGCTGGTAGTAACTGACAAAAAGGTGACAGGCAAGATTGTAGATGTGACAGATTGTCCTATCGACGAAGATTTCATGAAGACTTTCGAACCTCAGATTGCGGAAGTAAAGAAATATGTGGGCAAGCAGATTGGCAACTTCAAGACTACCATCTGCAGCCGCGACCAGTTCTTCGGCAGTTCTGCCTTCAACGATTTCATCCTCAACCTCCAGTTGCAGATGACAAAAGCCGACATTTCGTTTAACGCTCCTCTTCAGTTCAACGCGGTTCTGAAAGCCGGTCCAATCTACGTGAGCGACATGTTCAATCTCTATAAATATGAGAACCAGCTCTACGTAATGCGCATGACGGGCGAAGAAATCAGAAAGCATCTGGAAATGAGTTACGACCTCTGGGTGAACACCATGAAGAGCCCGGACGACCATCTTCTGCTGCTCGATGAGAAGACCGTTGGCGACCAGCAACGCCTCGGCTTCAAGAATCTCTCGTTCAACTTTGATAGTGCTGCGGGAATCGATTACGAAGTTGACGTAACCAAGCCAGATGGCGAGAAGGTGAAAATTCTGCGCATGAGCAACGGCGAACCTTTCGATGAGAAGAAATGGTACAAGGTAGCCGTTAACAGCTATCGTGGAAATGGTGGCGGTGAACTCCTTACCAAGGGTGCCGGAATCCCGAAAGACAGTCTTGAAAGCCGAATTATCTATCGCAGCAAGCGCGACCAGCGTTACTATCTGATGGAAAAAATTGAAAAGATGGGAACGGTTGATGCAAAACCAAACAACAACTGGAAGTTTGTGCCGGAAGCATGGACCAAACCTGCTGCCCAGCGCGATTTCGAATTGCTGTTCGGTAAGAAGCAATAGCTCCTCGAAACGCTTCTGGAAAAGCATATTATAAAGATCAAAGTAAAAAAGCAAATAAGTTCAAAATAAAGAATGAAGTATTGGTTTATATTTTGCAAGACTGATCTCTTGCTCGAAAAGAAAGAAGACGGAACCTATACGATTCCTTGTTCAGAAGAGAGTCCAATCCCAACAAAGCCTTGGACTCACATTCTCAACATTACCCCGATGGAAGACGGAACAGAGGTGAAGACCTTCACCATTCCTGAGCCCGTTACCGGCAATCCGAAGTACGAAATGTGCGGTTTGCGCCCTAGTTTCTACAAACTCTCTCCTGCCCTTTACCAGAAAGCAGGAAAGTGTCAGGAGCTCAACTATTGGGACATGAATACCCAATTCTGCGGCGTTTGCGGAGCTCCGATGAAAATGGCAACCGACATCAGTAAGAAATGTACAGAATGCGGCAAACAGGTCTGGCCTTCGCTTGCCACAGCCATCATCGTTCTGATTAAGAAAGATGATCAGGTCTTGCTGGTACACGCTCGCAATTTCAAGGGAAATTTCGACAGTCTCGTGGCTGGTTTCGTTGAGACTGGCGAGAATCTGGAAGAGGCGGTTCATCGTGAAGTAAAGGAAGAAACCGGTCTGACTATCAAGAACTTGAAATATTTCGGTTCCCAGCCTTGGCCTTATCCGAGCGGTCTGATGATTGGCTTCTCGGCAGAATATGTAGATGGAGAAATTCATCTTCAGAAAGAAGAGCTCTCTCGTGGTAAATGGTTCACGAAAGAGAATCTCCCTATTCTCCCTGAGAAACTTTCCATCGCCCGAAAACTCATCGACGCCTGGCTGGCGGACAAACTCTAATAATGAGGACAAACTCTAAAAGTGAGGATAAACTCTAAAAAATGATGAAAGAGAAACTTTGGAATGCAAACTACATCAAGGTGATGACTACCAACTTTCTGTTGTATTTCGCCTTCTATCTGCTCACACCTTTGCTCCCTCTCTATCTGAGCGAAAATTTTGGAGCCACGAAAGATGTGATTGGAATTGTGCTGAGCGGCTATACGGTTGCCGCCCTCATCATTCGTCCGTTCAGCGGATATGTGGTTGACAGCTTTTCGCGCAAGAAGGTTCTGATGGTCTGTCTCTCGGCCTTCGCCATCTTCTTTGCCGGCTATATTGCAGCCAGCACGATCCTGATGTTTGCCATTTGCAGAACCCTGCACGGAGGTCCGTTCGGAGCCGTAACGGTTGCCAACAGCACCTGCGCCATCGACGTTCTTCCGGCAAGTAGGAGAAATGAAGGAATCGGACTCTACGGACTGAGCAACAATTTTGCCATGGCAATTGCTCCATCCATCGGAATCTATCTCCATAATGCGGTAGACAGTTACATGATTCTCTTCTGGATAGCTTTCATCGTGGCGATTGCCTCAGTTGTGATTGCAGGAACCATCCGCCTCCCCGAAAAGGAAATCGTTAAGAACAAGGAGAAGCTTTCTCTCGACCGCTTCTTCCTGACGCGTGCCTGGCTTCTTGCCATCAACATCGCCATGTTCGGTTTCTGCTGGGGCGTTCTGAGCAATTATCTCGCAATCTACAGCAAGGAGGAACTCGGAATTACGGGCGGAACGGGCACTTATTTTGCCCTTCTTTCCATGGGTCTGTTCCTGTCAAGATTGCAGGGAAGAAAAGCCTTGAGCCAGGGCAAACTTACCCAGAATGCGGCCGAAGGAATGCTGCTTTCGCTTGTTGGTTTCATCATCTTTGTTGCCGTCAAGCACCCGGTAGCCTATTATCTTTCGGCTTGTCTCATCGGCCTGGGCAACGGTCATCTTTACCCAGCCTTCCTCAACATGTTTATTAATGTGGCTCGTCACAACCAGCGTGGAACGGCAAACAGCAGCATTCTTACAGGTTGGGATTTGGGCTTCGGAATCGGCTGTCTGCTAGGCGGAGTTGTGGCAGAACATTTCGGTTACAACGGAACATTCTGGATGGTTGCTATAGAAAATGCAGCTTCCGTTCTCCTCTTCTTCGCCGCTTCAAAACAATTCTTTGAGAAGAGACGTAGAGAATAGAAAACAGTTAATAAAGAGAAATATAAGATTATGAATAAAAAAAGAGCACTTCATCCGAGACAGAAGAAAATCTCAGGCGAAGTGCTCTTATTTTTATCTTACTTTTCTGTTTTTAGAAAGGAAGATCATCTGCGCTACCACCCTCTGCTGCAGGAGCTGCAGGCTGAACTGGAGGGAATGCTGCAGTTGCGCCATTAGCAGGAGCTGCTGGCTGAGCAGGAGCTACAGGAGCACCTACTGGAGGAAACGCACCTGGCTGCATTCCGCCCATAGCACCAGCTACGGCGTTAGGGTCAACACGCTGGATGTTCCAGGCACGGATGCTGTTGAACCAACGGCCCTGATACTCGTGAGCATCAATATCGAAAGAAACCAGGAGTTCCTCACCACTCTGAATGTTGAACTGAGCCAGACGGTCTGCTCCGAAAACATCAAAGCACAATTTCTTTGGATACTGCTCGTGGGTTTCAATTACGAACGACTGAGCTTTCCACTCTCCTCTTGCAGAGACGCCGCTTCTTTCAGGCAAAACGGCAATAACCTTTCCTTGTAATTCCATATGATAATATTTAAAGTTTTTCCTTTGTTTAAAGGGTGTTTTTTTCTTTCTGACTGCGAAATTACTAAAAATAGTTCAAAAACTAGAACTTTTCTCCAATTATTTTTGCTTATCAGCGATATTTTTTGTATTTTTGTGCTCAATTAGGTGATATTGCCTAATTAAATTAAGGTGAAACAGAAAACAAAATAAAATTTAAATAAAATACTCATGAGATTTACAGTATCAAGTTCTGCATTGAGCAGCAAGCTCAACATGCTCGCAAAAGTGATTGGAAGCAAGAATTCGTTGCCAATCCTCGATTGTTTCCTTTTCCAAGTTGCTAACGGTGAAATGAGCATCACGGCTAGCGATAGTGATAATGTCATCAAGAGTACACTCGCTCTTACCGACCACGATGGAGAAGGTGAGTTTTGTGTGCCTAACCGCGTTATCCTCGATGCGTTGAAGGAACTGCCTGAGCAGCCTCTTCACTTCGATGTGGATACTGCCGGAGAAGCCGTTGCCATCAAGATTGTTTACCAGAACGGTCTTTACAACTTCACAGGTCAGAGCGCAGAGGAATATCCTCGCACACAGAGCATGAACGATGCTTGCACCACCGTTTCTTTGCCTACAGAAATGCTGATCAACAACATTTCACGCTCGCTCTTCGCTACAGCCAACGATGAGTTGCGCCCTGTCATGAACGGTATTTATTTCGACCTGACAGCAGATGCTCTCGCTATCGTAGCAAGCGATGGTCACAAGCTGGTTCGCAGCAAGAACTTCACTATCAAGAGCGAATCTCCTTCAGCATTCAACTTGCCTAAGAAGCCAGCTTCTCTGCTGAAGAACATTCTGAGCAAGGACGGCGACGACGCTATCATCAAGTTTGATGACCGAAGCGCAGAAATCCAGTTTACTGACGGCGTTATGAGATGCAGACTGATTGATGGCCGCTACCCAAACTACAACTCTGTCATTCCAAACAACCCTAACGAGGTTACAGTAGACCGCAGAGGCTTGCAGAGTGCTTTGCGTCGCGTGTTGCCATTTGCAAGCGAGAGCAGCCAGCTCATCCGTTTCCACATCGAGTCAGGCCGTTTCGAGGTTTCTTCTGAGGATATTGACTTCTCAACATCTGCAAAGGAACAGTTGTCTTGCGAATACAACGGCTCTCCTATCAGCATCGGCTTCAAGGGAAGCAGTCTGATGGAAATCCTGAGCAATCTCACCAGCGACAACATCATCATCCAGCTGGCAGACCCAAGCCGTGCCGGAATCATCGTACCAGCAGAACAGCCTGAGAACGAAGATATTCTGATGCTCATCATGCCTATGCTCCTTAACGACTAAAGGAGCACGGGCTTTCTCTGAAACAACAAAAAGAAAAGTATTTCTACAAAAATGAAACTCAATTTGACAAAGCCTCTGATCGTGTTCGACCTGGAGACAACCGGTCTCGACATGATCAAGGATCGTATTATACAGATTTCTTACATCAAGGTAATGCCTGATGGAACTGAAGACCGCAAGAACCTCTATGTAAATCCTTGCAAGGAGATTCCTGCCGAAGTAGTTGCCCTTACAGGCATCAGCAACGAAGATGTAAAAGATGCACCAACCTTCAAGCAGCTGGCTTCTACATTAGAGAAGGAATTTACAGGTTGCGATTTCGCAGGCTACAATTCCAACCACTTCGATGTACCGATGCTCGCAGAAGAATTCCTGCGTGCTGGAATCGACTTCGATTTCAACAAGTGCCGTCTCATCGATGCGCAGACCATCTTCATGAAGATGGAACGCCGTAACCTGGCTGCTGCCTACAAGTTCTATTGCGGCAGAAAGATGGAGGAAGATTTCGAAGCTCATCGTGCAGATCAGGATACAGAGGCTACTTACCGCGTGCTCATGGGCGAGCTCGACAAGTATGCTCCAGGCGTGCAGGACGAACCTGAGCGCGTGCTCAACAACAATATGGATGAACTTGCCGATTTCTCTAAGCAAAAGGATAATGTAGATTTCGCCGGACGCATCGTTTGGGAAGAGGTAAAAGACGCCCAGGGCAACGTTGTAAACGATGAGAACGGAAATCCTTTGAAGCACGAAGTATTCAACTTCGGCAAATACAAAGGATGGGATGTGGCTGAGATTCTGACCAAAGACCCGGGTTATTTTACATGGGTCTTGGGAAGCGATTTCACCAACAATACCAAGCAGGTACTTACCCGCATCCGCCTTCGTGAATTCAACAAGAGAATGGGAAAATAATTGTTACCGGGCTTTCGCAAGCAGTTGGAGAACAAACCTCTTGCGAAACTCGGATTTATTTCTTAACAGTTAGAAAAATTCATGTTAAAAGGAAAGAAAATCGTATTGGGTATTACGGGTTCTATTGCAGCCTACAAGTCTTGCCTCATCATACGAGGTCTCATCAAGCGCGGAGCCGAAGTGCAGGTGGTCATTACGCCTGCAGGAAAGGAGTTCATCACTCCCATCACCCTTTCGGCTCTTACGCATAAGCCTGTGGTAAGCGAATTCTTCTCGCAGCGCGATGGAACCTGGAATTCGCACGTAGACTTAGGTCTGTGGGCCGACGCCATGCTCATCGCTCCTTGCACAGCCTCTACCATGGGAAAGATGGCTCACGGAATTGCTGACAACATGCTCATCACAACCTATCTGTCGATGAAAGCGCCTGTTTTCATCGCTCCAGCCATGGACCTCGACATGTATAAGCATCCTTCTACCCAAACCAACATGAAAACACTTCTGGGCTATGGAAATCACATCATAGAACCCGAAGTGGGATTCCTGGCAAGCGGACTGGAAGGAAAGGGACGCATGGAAGAACCTGATATTATCGTAGAATGCCTTGACAGATTCTTCGATGAACAGGCTCAGCAGAATGCGAAGACCGATGAAGCTGCATCAGAAAACTGCAAGGAAAAAGAAAGCGATAAGCTCGATTTGAAAGGCAAGAAGATCATGATTACAGCCGGACCAACTTACGAAAAGATTGACCCGGTACGTTTCATCGGCAATTATTCTTCCGGCAAAATGGGCTTTGCCCTTGCTGAAGAATGCTGCCGTCGTGGTGCTGAGGTTACGCTGGTTGCAGGTCCGGTTTCGCTCAGCTGTTCCGAAGCCATTCATCGCATCGATGTAGAAAGTTGCGAGGAAATGTATCAGGCTGCCACTAAAGCTTTTGCCTCAACCGATGCAGCCATTCTCTGTGCTGCTGTTGCTGATTTCAAGCCAAGCGAGATTGCTGACAGGAAAATCAAGCGCGAGAAAGATGATCTGGAACTCCGCCTCGTCCCTACTCACGATATTGCTGCAGCCCTTGGCAAGATGAAACAAAAACATCAGAGAATTGTGGCTTTCGCCCTGGAAACCAACGATGAAGAGGCTAATGCACAGAAAAAACGCAAAAAGAAAAATGCCGATTTCATCGTGCTTAACTCTACTCGCAATCCGGGAACCACATTCCGTACGGATGACAACCAGATAACGATTATTTCTGAAGAGGGTAAGAAAGAATATGAGAAGAAACCGAAAACTGAAGTGGCTCGTGACATTATCAACGAGCTGGCTCATCTCTTGTAGCCCCATCACATCAGCCGCTCAGGAGTTACAGGCTAAGATTACCATCAACCATGCCCAGATTCAGGGCACGGAAAACCGGGTATTCGATAATCTGCAGCAAACTCTTGAGCAGTTTGTGAACGACAGGCAATGGACGAATCTTCAATTCAGGAAGAACGAGCGCATCGTGTGCAACTTCAATATCACGGTAAGCAAGTATGATAAAGACCAGAATATCTTTACCTGCAAGGCGCTCATCCAGGCCAACCGTCCCGTCTACAATTCAGCCTATACGTCCACCTTATATAATAATGTGGATGAAAACTTCACGTTCAAGTTTGCCGAGTTCGACCAGCTGGAGTTTACCGAAGAGCGGATTGACAACCAGCTAACGGCTCTGCTCGCCTACTATGCTTACCTCATCATCGGTTTAGATCTTGACAGTTTTGCGCCTAAAGGTGGTGAAGACATTCTGCAACGTTGCATGAACCTCACCAACAACGCCCAGAATCTTGATTTTCCGGGCTGGAAAGCGTTTAGTGACAACAGAAACCGGTTCGCCATCATTTCCGATTATCTCGACGGAGCCATGGAGCCTTTCAGAATGCTGCAATACAACTATTACAGAAAAGGGCTCGATGAAATGGCGAATAATGTGGAACGAGGCAGAACTGAAATCACCAACACCCTGCTCCAGGATCTGAAGAAGGCACGTACAGACAGACCGCTCAGTCTGCTGCCACAAATCTGGACCGACTATAAGAAGGACGAGCTTGCTAACATCTATCAGAAACATGGCACTCAGAAAGAGAAAGAAAGCATTTATGAGCTGCTCTTCTCCATTAATCCTTCTCAAAACTCATATTGGGACAAAATCAAGGAATAAGGCTACATGCAGAATGATTCGAGGCAACTTCCCGGACGATAAAGCAAAGATTCTTCATAGGTAGGTTAAGTTCCTTTAAAACAATAAGATAAGAAATTATGCTCAAGCAATTATACATCAAGAATTTCACGTTGATTGACGAGTTGGACATTCCTCTTTATCCAGGATTCTCAGTCATCACGGGCGAGACGGGTGCCGGAAAGAGCATCATTCTCGGAGCCATCGGACTGCTCCTGGGCAATCGTGCAGACAGCAAGGCCATCAAGGCAGGAAGAGACCGATGCGTGATTGAAGCACACTTCGACCTGTCAAAATACGGAATGCAGGATTTCTTCGATGCTAACGATATTGATTATGATGCAGAAGACACCATCATCCGCCGCGAACTGACTGCTGCCGGAAAGAGCCGTGCCTTCATCAACGACACGCCCGTCCCCCTGAGCAAGATGAGAGAACTGGGCGAACAGCTCGTCGATATTCATTCGCAGCACCAGAACCTCCTGCTGCAGAAGGAAGACTTCCAGCTCAGCGTGGTCGACATTATTGCCCACGATGAAAAGCAGAAGAAGGCTTATCTTGCCGAATACAAGAACTATAAAAAGGCTAAGCAACAGCTGGAAGACCTGAAAGCGGAAATCGCAAAGAACAGGGAGAACGAGGAATTCATGCGATTCCAGTTTAAGGAACTGGATGACGCTAACCTGCAGGAAGGCGAACTTGAGCAACTGGAACAGGAAGCAGAAACCCTGAGCCATTCTGAAGACATCAAGACTGCTCTCTATGAAGCAGATAATGCACTCTCGGGCGAAGACGGCAGTATTCTCGACAAACTGAAGAATGCAGCCCAGCAGATTGACAACATCAAGGAGGTTTATCCGGATGTGAAAGAGGTGGCTGAGCGAATGCAGAGCAGCTATATAGAACTCAAGGATATTGCCCAGGAAATAAGCGGAAGCGTTGACAATATAGAGTTCGACCCGAACCGGCTTGAAACCATCAATTCCCGGCTTGACCACCTCTACTCGCTCCAGCAGAAATTCCATGTGGAAAATGTAGAGGAACTCATCGCCACTCGCGAGCGAATCAACGAACAGCTACAGCACATTGATAATGGAGATGAAGACATAGAAGAGCTGGAAAAGCAAGTTGCCCTTCTGCTTGCCAAGGCTGAAAAGCTGGCTGGTGAACTGACTGCCATCCGAACAAAATCGGCTAGAAAGATAGAAGAAGAAATGAAGAAACGTCTCATTCCTCTGGGAATTCCAAACGTCCGCTTCGAAATTTCATTCTCCGCCAAGTCGCTCAGTTCTGATGGTGTTGACAAGGTAAATTTCCTGTTCAGCGCCAACAAGAGCACGCTTCTCCAGCCGGTGAGTCAGGTTGCTTCTGGTGGAGAAATCGCCCGCGTCATGCTTTCTCTGAAGGCCATGATCAGCGGCGCCGTAAAACTGCCAACCATCATCTTTGATGAAATCGACACGGGAGTAAGCGGTAAGATTGCTGAAAAGATGGCGGAAATCATGACAGAGATGGGCAACCTGAACCGTCAGGTTATTTCCATCACCCACCTGCCTCAGATTGCTTCCATGGGAACCCATCATTACAAGGTTCTGAAAGAAGAAACCGAAGAGGGAACTCTTTCTCACATGAAGGAACTCAACGAGCAGCAGCGCATAGAAGAAATCGCCCAGATGCTCAGCGGAAGCGACATTACGCCTGCTGCCCTGGCAAATGCTAAGGAGTTGCTCAATAAACACAAGCAACACAAATAAGATTATGAAAAAAATAAATATGATCATGATGGGACTGATGCTCGGAGCATCGTCCCTCTATGCCCAGCCGGGTTCGGTCCAGAAACTGGCTAAGAGCGTTTTCACCTTGACTACTTTCAATCAGAAAGGCGACATTATCGCCTCTACCCAAGGTGTTTTTATCGACAACAAGGGAACGGCTATCAGCACCTTCAAGCCATTTGTCGGAGCTGTAAAGGCTAGCGTTGTTGACGCTTCCGGAAAATCGATTCCTGTTGAGGCCATCATGGGAGCCGACGAACTCTACGATGTGGCTAAATTCCGCATCAACGCCTCTACAGTTGCTGCCCCTATTGCAACCAAGGAATCGGCTGCTGGCGACAAGGTCTGGCTGGTTCCATATTCTATCAAGAAGCCGGCTTACCAGCAGGAGGACATCAGCAGCGTAGAGAAGTTCAAGACTACGTACAACTATTACATCTTCTCGAATAGTACTCCCGAAAATGCAGTAGGTTGTCCGTTTGCCAACAAGAACGGTCAGGTCATCGGTCTGATGCACAGCAATGGACAGGTTACGGCCATCGACGCCAACTACGCCAAGCAGCTGAAGGTAACCGGTCTTTCGAGTCTTGATGCAGCACTTCGCGAAACCACCATCCGTACAGCTCTTCCTGATACAGAGAACGAAGCGATGACGATGATGACTCTGAAGAAAGGCCAGACTACAGCTGATGAGTATGCGAAATATAGCGATGAGTTTATCAGCAAATTCCCAACTTCAGCCTTCGGTTACAAGGAGAAAGCCGCTTATCTGACGGATAAGGCCGAATATGATGCAGCTGCCAAACTGATGGAAGAAGGCATTAAGAAATCGGCTGCCAAGGATGAGGCTCATTCCAACTATGCCGACCTGATTTATCAGAAGATTATTTACAAGGGCGATTCTGTTTATAAGGACTGGACGCTTGATAAGGCCATAGCTGAGGCTCAAAAGGCATACGAAATCAAGGCTCAGCCTATTTACCGCCATCAGGAAGCGCAGATTAATTTTGTAAAGGGTGAGTATCAGAAAGCTTACGATACTTTCATGGATTTGACCAATACTTCACTTCTCAGCGGCGAACTCTATTTTGAGGCTGCCCAGGCTAAGAAGAATCTCAAGGCTCCAGCCAAGGAGATTGAGGTTTTGCTCGATAGTGCGGTAAGCGTTGGAAACAAGATCGGAATGGTTGCGAATTATTATCTGGCACGTGGAGAATTTCTGAAGGAGCAGGGTGAATTCCGCCGCGCTATTCAGGATTATAATATGTACGATTCCATTGCCCGTCCTGTTTCGCCAGCCTTCTTCTACACCCGTTACCAATGCGAAACCAAGTTACGCATGTGGCAGCCAGCCCTGCTTGATATTGCCCGCACCTGTTACCTGGCTCCTAAAGAGCCTACTTATTTTGCAGAATGGGCAAGTCTCGACTTGCGTGTAAAGCGTTATGATGAAGGAATCAGCGCAGCCACCCATTGCATAGAGTTGGCTCCTGAATATGCTGACGGCTACCTTCTCTTAGGACTGCTCCAGAAGGAGAAAGGAAATAAGGAAGAGGCCATCAAGAACCTGAAGAAAGCCCAGGAACTCGGCGATTCCCGCGCTGGAGAATATCTCAAGAAAGTGAAGTAATTATTTTAGTAATAAGTAAGAAAGTCCGTAGGCATTTTAACAGAACGCCTACGGACTTTCTTTTACATTTTAGTCATGTGGTAACCCAGCATTTTTAGCTCTACGGCTATTCCCATGAGGAACATCTGGTGAAGGGCGGCAACGAAACCACGGAAGGCTTCCTCGCTTCCAGGCTGCAGATTCAGATGAATCAGCTTGCTGTAAGAGCGCGAAGCACATTCTGCCACTACATTCGTAACAGCCTTATGCGCTTCCTCATTCAGCAGCAGAACCTTTTCGCAGATGTAATCATCCATGTGGTCGAAATCTATTCTGTCACGAAGATATTCATAATGATTCTCTACCTTGCTGTAGAGTTCCCAATCCTCATCCCAATACTTGGCAAGCGCCATTCCTACATACATGATCCAACCCAATGAAACCGTAGGATATTTGGCAAACTCGCGAATCGCATCAGGCAGATAACTCTCGCCTACTTTCTGCCACAGCTCTTCCAAATCCGGAGCTTCCGGCAAATGAGCGTCTACCTTATCAATACCCAGCAGATATTGATAAAGATCTTCCTTGAAGACAGCTTCAAAATTCTTTTTCTCTTCCATTTATCTTTTCTTTTTCTAATATTTTTTTACTGAACTCTGCAAACCCTGATTCCTATTTGCACCGGATGTTTATGCATGTAAGTATAAAGTGTCATCGGTTCATCAATCACCTTCTTGTGAATGCTGCTGGCGTTGAGCAGATGCAATCCGTCTTTGTGCCAGGAGGCAATACCGATGTGGGTTGTGTCGAGACCCTTTTTGTTGGTAATGATGGCGATAATGTCACCATCATGAATAGCGTTGCGGAAAACTGCCGTGTTGGCAATCTTGCCCTTCGGAACATAACGGTAACGCTTGCCGTTCACACTCTGTTCCAGTTTTCTGATTCCCGATTTCCATTCCGGATGAGCCTTAAGCATCTTATAGCTCGAAACATGCGTACTCATCCAGTTGATGTTCACGGTCTGAACGGCCGAGAAAGGAGGATTGGGCGCAATATTCTTCACGATTCCCTCGCGCTCGTTTGCATCCATCCAAATCGTGAAATAATGCTGGCGCTTCACATAGGAAACCTCTCCGCTCACATAACGCACATTCCGGAGATATTCACAGAAAGCCGAGAAAGAAGTCTCATTCTTCTTGGCGCATAGGGTGAGCGCCGTTACCATCTCTACGTATGTGGTGCAGTCCAGCTCACGGGTGTTCACGATGAGCACCTCTTCCTTCGTTCGGTCCAGCGTGCCGCCCACATAAGGAACGCCCGCCATCTGCTTGCCGAACCAAAGCATCCAACTGGCTGGTTTCTTCTTCATCGCCCTTGCCTGCTGCAGCAGTCCTACAATCCGCAGACTGTCCTGCCGCTGATAAACCACATTCACCCTGGCTTCTCCCGGAACAGCCAGCACGCAAGCCAGCACGACAGCTGCCATTTTCGTAAATATTTTCATCTCTTCTCTTTTTATATGTTAATGATGACGTTTCCTGCCGAAGTTCACACCCACATAAATATTGAGTGAGCCAAACGAATTGTTGGTAGAAAACTGTTTTTTCTTATAGTTGTAGGAATGGATGATGGTGCTGGCGCCCGCGTACCAATGCGTGTTGTTCCACACAATACCGAAGCGGCCTATTCCATCCAGGTTCACATTCTTGAAACTGAAGTTGGTAATGTCCAGATGTTCCCTTTCATTATCCGATTTCGAGCGGTTGTAAGCCACACCTACCGAGAGCGAAGCGTTGAAGAGCCAGTTCTTGGCGAAAACCCAGTTGTAAGCATAGCCGCAGGTTACGTTCACATCGCTGTATTTCACCTTGCTGAACATCAGCGAACTGTCTATCTTGGCTTCCGGAGTTCCCCCGTTTGTCAGATTTTTATTCAGCTTTTCATCTACAAGATTGGTCAGTTTATCCCAGTTCACCTCCAGTTCATGCTCCGTGTAACCGATTCCCAGAAGCATGGAACCGGCACTTCTCCGCTGCACCGTACTCTGCGAATAGGCGGCAGGATAAGAGAAGCGGCGATGGTTGAAGATGTAATAAAGATTGAATCCCTTGATGCTCGATTTGAAACCGTCGAAAGGAGCCTTGCGGATAGGGGCACAATCGATGTGCTCACCCAGATTCATCCGCTGAACATGATAGTCATTTCCCGTCTGGCGCCAGAACAGATCTATTCCCAGCAGACTGCTGTAGAGGCTCAGGTCAAACTCCTTTTTATTAGTGTGGTTATTCCTGAAATTAATGTGCTTCAGGTCGAACGTATAACCCAGAAACACCCATCGCCAGCCCAGATAAGGCCCCAGGCGGTAAGAAGGATCAGGCGAGAAGGAAATGCTCTGTCCTTCGCTGTTTCTGAGCGTATATTCCTCGTAGGTATTGGTGTTCTGCAGCATCACCGTATAATTGTAATGCTGGTCTTCTATATAAGCCGAATCCGTACTGTTGAATTCTCTGAAGAACCGGGTGAACACATCTCCCACCTGATGGAAGAAGGTTTTGCGATGGCGCTCTTTCACGAGGCTGTCCTGGGAATTGGACATGAACATCGTCTTGTTGAAGAGCGTTCCCAGCATGGTAGAATCCACGGACTCCCCTGCCCTTGCCGAAGTGCAGACAAGGGAACAGATAAATCCTACTATACAGAAACATCTCTTCATAACTTACGCTCTAATCCTGATGATGATTTTGTAAAAAATCAGTTCTTCCACAATACTCGGTCCAGCACCCAGTTGACAGCCGTAGCCGAAACGCTGGTGCAGTCGCATTTTCCTATTCCCTGCAGATGCTGAATCACACTCTTGATGAGCGGCAGCTGCACATAAGGCGGATTCGGAACCGTAATCAAGTTCTTTCCTTCGCTCGTAATCACTTCTATCAGCTGGTAAGTGAACACCGAGAATGAGAGCGAACCTTTCTCGCCAATCACCTCGATGCAGTCTTCCTTCGCACTCTCATGTCCCACGAAACACCAGCTTCCGCTGCCCGGAATTCCACTCTCAAAGAAGAAGCACGCCGAGAGCGTATCTTCAGCCTGATAAAGATGCGCTCTGTTGGCAGGATAGCCGTGCGCACGGGTAATCACACCAAACAGATTCTGGAGCAAATCTATCTGATGAGGAGCCAGGTCGTAGAAATAGCCGCCGCCCGCAATATCCGGCTGCAGTCGCCAAGGCATTTCCTTGCCGCTCTGAAAGTCGAGATCGCGCGGAGGAACCGAGAAGCGCACCTGAACATTCACCACGTTACCGATGGTTCCGCTCTTGATAATCTCCTTCACCTTCTGGAAGTAAGGAAGATAACGGCGATAGTAAGCTACGAAGCAGGGAACACCCGTCTGCTCGCTGATGCGGTTGATGCGGATGCAGTCGTTGTAGCTCGCTGCCAGCGGTTTCTCTATATAGCAGGGTTTGCCCGCACGCATCGCCATGATGGCAAAGATGGCGTGAGAAGAAGGTGGCGTGGCAATGTAAACAGCATTCACATCGGGGTCTTCTATCAATTCCGATGCATCCGTGTACCATTTGCGCACATGATGGCGCTCAGCATAGCTGCGTGCCTTGTTCTCGCTTCGGCTCATCACAGCCACCACCTGCGAACCCTCCACTTCGTTGAAAGCCGGTCCGCTTTTCTTTTCGGTTACTTCTCCGCAGCCGATAAATCCCCAATTAATCTGTTTCATTCTCTGTTGGTTTATTCTCTCCCGAAAGATTATTCTCCGGCGAGCGATTTGTTGATTTCGTCAATATAGTCGAGCACCTCATCGCGTCCCATCTTCTTTTCACTACTGGTTATGAAATAAGGTGGAAGTGCTTCCCAGCGGTCTTCCAGCGCATGCATCCATTTCTCCGCATTCATGCGAGCCTTGACCGGACCCAACTTGTCGGCCTTGGTAAAGACGATGCAGAAAGGAACGCCGCTCTCGCCCAGCCAGTCTACAAACTCGCGGTCTATCTTCTGCTGGTCGTGGCGCACGTCGATGAGCACAAAGACATTAGCCAACTGCTGGCGCTGCAGAATATAACTGCTTATCATTTGTTCCAGCTGCTTCTGTACGGTCTTCGAACGCTTGGCGAAACCATAGCCAGGAAGGTCAACCAGATACCATTCGTTGTTGATAATGAAGTGGTTGATAAGCAGCGTCTTACCCGGTGTGGCTGAAGTCTTAGCCAAACCCTTGTGGTTGCAGAGCATATTGATGAGGCTCGATTTTCCCACATTACTTCTGCCAATGAAAGCATATTCAGCCTTCGTATCTTTCGGACACATGCTCACTCGTGGAGCCGATATTGTAAATTCTGATTTCTTAATTTCCATTCTTTCTATTTTTCTTTTATAAATATTTATTATTAACGGCCGCACATCAACTAATCATAAAGTTCAATGTTCAACGCTCAAAGTTCAAAGTCTAGAGCATTTCAGCCAGTTCCAGCCATCTCATTTCCTTCTCATCAAGTTCATCCTTGATTTCAGGCAGGCGCTTGCTTTTCTCTGTCAGTTCCTCAACCGATAGATTTCCGCTGCAGAGTTCCTCTTCCAGCTTCTTCTGTTCCTCGGTCAGCGCATCTATTTCCTGGGTCAGCTGCTCATATTCGCGCTTCTCCTTGTAGCTCATCTTGCGCTTGTTCTCAAAATTGGCGTCGCGCTTGGCCGTGCCAGCTCCGTCGTTTTCTGCCGTTGCATTTCCGCTCTTTGCCGGTTTCGCCTGTTCCGCCTCGTCCTTCGCCTGCATCCGGCTCCATTCCCTGTACTGCGTATAGTTGCCTGGGAAATCCTGTATTTCGCCTTCGCCCTTGAAAACCAGCAGATGGTCTACTACCTTGTCCATGAAATAGCGGTCGTGGCTCACCACGATGACGCAACCCGCAAAATCCTGAAGATATTCTTCCAGTACCTGCAGCGTCTGGATGTCAAGGTCGTTGGTCGGCTCGTCCAGCACCAGGAAGTTCGGATTCCTCATCAGCACCGTACAGAGGTAAAGCTTGCGCTTCTCGCCGCCGCTCAGCTTGTAAACGTAGTTGTGCTGCTCCTCGGGCGTAAAGAGGAAGAACTGCAGAAACTGCGAAGCCGTCATGTGCTTGCCGCCGCCCAGATCTATATAATCAGCAATCTCCGTGATCACGTCAATCACCTTCTGGTCTTCACGGAATTTCAGTCCCTCCTGCGAGAAATAGCCGAAGCGAACCGTCTCGCCGATGTCAAACTTGCCGCTGTCGGGCTGAACCTCGCCCAGCAGCATCTTGATGAAGGTCGATTTTCCCGTTCCGTTATTACCCACAATACCCATCTTCTCGAAGCGGGCAAAGTTGTAGTAGAAGTTGTCGAGAATCACCTTCTTCTGTCCCCTGTCGTCGAAAGCCTTGCTCACATACTGGCATTCAAAAATCTTCGAACCTATATAAACGGTAGAAGCCTTCAGCCTTACCTGCCTGTCTTCGATGCGCTGCTTCGCCACCTTCTCCAGCTCGTAGAAAGCATCCTCGCGGTATTTTGCCTTGTGTCCGCGAGCCTGAGGCTGACGGCGCATCCAGTCGAGTTCCCTGCGGTAGAGATTCTTCGAGTGCTGAATTTCGGCTCTCAGATTGTCCATTCTCTCCTGCCTCTTCTCCAGATAATAGGCATAATTGCCGCGGTAGGTGTAGATGGTGCGGTCGTCGAGTTCCAGAATCGTATTGCACACCTTGTCCAGGAAGAATCGGTCGTGCGTAACCATGAAGATGGTCTTGTTGCCGCGGTTCAGATAACCCTCCAGCCACTCTATCATCTCCAGGTCCAGATGGTTGGTCGGCTCGTCCAGCATCAGGAAGTCGGGTTCCGTAATCAGCACATTCGCCAGCGCCACTCGCTTCTGCTGTCCGCCGCTGAGCTGTCCCATCGGCTGTTCCAGGTTGGTAATGTGCAGCTGGGTGAGAATCTGTTTCGCCTTCAGCACCTTCTCCGGATCATCCTCATGATTGAAGCACGCCTGCAGCACACTTTCCTCCGGATCAAACTGCGGCGACTGCTCCAGATAGCCCACCTTCAAGTCGCGTCGGTAGATGATGTCTCCGCTCTCGTGTCCCTCTTTATCCATCAGCACCGACATGAGCGTAGACTTTCCCGTGCCGTTTCTCGCCACGAGTCCCACTTTCTGTCCTTCAGCGATAGAGAAGGAAATATTATCAAAAAGAACCTGTGCACCAAAGCGTTTGGTGAGGTTTTGAACGTCTAAATAGGGTATTTGACTAGCCATTTTTATTTTTTTTGTGCAAAGATAGGCAAAATATTTGGCAGAAACAAATTTTTTAATTATCTTTGCACACGAATTTATCAATCAATACCGTGTTTCCATTCAGAAACGCGACATTTCAGAAAAAAATCATTAATATACAATATATAATATATGTATAGCAAAGAAGAATTACAAGCAAAGAGTGTCGTTCAGTTGAAGGACATTGCCAAGGAACTGGGAGTCAAGGTAAAGAAGAGCGATAACAAGGAAACTATCGTCTATGCCATTCTCGACGCCCAGGCAGAACAGCCAGCTCCTGAAGCAGCCCCTAAGCGCAAGCGCACCCGCATTGCAACCAAGAAAGAAGACCGTGTCTATTCCGTACACGGTAATGAAGGAGAGAATTTCGACGTGCAGAAGAACCAGGTATTGGGTCCTAACGGCGGCGAGACTGCTCCTCAGGCTATGAGCGAAACTGCCCCAGCCCCAGCGGTTGAGGAAGAAATCCAGTTCAGCCCGGCAGAGCAGAGTTTACAATCAGCTGCCCAGAAGCAGACTCTAAACCAATCAGGCGAAGACATCGAGGCTCAGGTACTTGCCAACTTCCCGAAACACCGCGGCAGAAGAAGCAAGGCTGAACTCGAAGCCATTGCAGAAGCCAGAGCAGCTGCCATCAGAAAGCATCAGGCGGTAAAAGCCGAGCTAGAAGCGCAGATGGCGAAAGATGCACAGGAGACGGCTAACCGGCAGGCTGCTACTGAGGCAGAACAGCAGGAAGAGGCAACAGCCGATAACCAGCAGACTGCTCCTGAGCAAGTTGCCGTTCCGGAAGAGCAGTTCTCTGCCGGAAACGCTGAGAGCGCTAACATCAGCGGTGATTTGCAGGCGATGCTCCAGGCTAAGATGAATGCACAGAACGCAGCAGCTCCGGCTCCGGCAGCAGCTCCGGCTCCAGCTGAGGAGGCAAAGGAAAAAGCTACTGAAAAAACTGCAACCGATAAGAAACAGGAGTCAGCTCCTATCCACTATACTGAAGGTATGAAGGTAGAACTCGATGCAGACGGAACCTGGAAGGGTGATCCGGGCGATGGAACCGATTTCATCCTGGTAGTCGACATTCCTATCGAAGACCAGGCTGCCATTCCTACTGTCGATATCTTCGACCGTCCTACCACTCCGCAGACTTCTCACCAGCACACACCTGCTGCTGCCCCTGCAGCCAAGAACAAGCAGGAAGCACCAGCCTACGATTTCAGCAATCTCGTGAAATCCAACGGTGTGCTCGAAGTGATTTCAGAGGGCTACGGATTCCTGCGCAGCAGCGATTACAATTACCTTTCTTCACCGGACGATGTTTATGTAGCATCCAGCTTCGTCAAGAAGTTCGGTCTGAAGACTGGCGATGTCATCGAGTGCAAGGTGCGTCCGCCTCACGAGGGCGAGAAATACTTTCCGCTCACCAGCATCATCAAGATCAATGGCCGTGACCCGTCAGAGGTTCGTGACCGTGTTCCTTTCGAGCACCTCACCCCACTCTTCCCTGATGAGAAGTTCAATCTCTGTGGCGACCGCCGCACCACCAATCTCAGCACCCGCATCGTAGATCTCTTCTCGCCAATCGGTAAGGGTCAGCGTGCGCTCATCGTGGCTCAGCCTAAGACCGGTAAGACCATCCTCATGAAGGATATTGCCAACGCCATCGCAGCCAACCATCCTGAGGCTTACCTCATGATGCTGCTCATCGACGAGCGTCCTGAGGAGGTTACCGACATGGCCCGCACCGTGAATGCAGAGGTTATCGCCTCTACCTTCGACGAGCCAGCAGAGCGCCATGTCAAGATTGCCGGAATCGTGCTCGAGAAGGCTAAGAGAATGGTAGAATGCGGACACGATGTTGTCATCTTCCTCGATTCTATCACCCGTCTCGCCCGTGCCTACAACACCACAGCTCCTGCATCTGGTAAGGTGCTCACCGGTGGTGTGGATGCAAACGCCCTCCAGAAGCCTAAGCGTTTCTTCGGTGCTGCGCGTAACATCGAAGGCGGCGGTTCGCTCACCATCATCGCTACTGCCCTCATCGATACAGGTAGTAAGATGGATGAAGTCATCTTCGAGGAGTTCAAGGGAACCGGTAACATGGAATTGCAGCTCGACCGCTCACTCAGCAACAAGCGCATCTTCCCTGCTGTCAACCTCATTTCTTCGTCTACCCGTCGCGACGATCTGCTGCAGGACAAGACAACGCTCGACCGCATGTGGATTCTGCGCAAGTATCTGTCCGACATGAATTCTATCGAGGCGATGAGCACCATCCACAAGAATATGCAGCATACTCGCAACAACGACGAGTTCCTGCTCTCTATGAATTCATAACCCCTCATCCGGGTTTACCCATATCTGAATATCCGGCAAAAGGCTCCGTTCATTGGCAGTCTTTACTAGATATAAAAGAAGAGAGATTTGAAAGAGAAGGGCAAGTTCCATTTTCGGGATTTGCCCTTCGTGTTTTTTACTGTTTAAAATCATTAAAAAAATATCGCATTTCATTTTTTATTCGTATCTTTGCTTATCTTAAACACAGAGGGGGCGCAAAGCCCCAATATAAATAATGTATAACTTAAAATCAAACGAACCATGAGCAAATATTTTGCAGAATCAGAATTGATTATCAATGAAGACGGAAGCTGCTTCCACCTTCATCTTCGCCCGGAACAAGTGGCTGATAAAGTAATCCTCGTTGGCGACCCAGGTCGCGTAGCCCTCGTAGCCTCCCATTTCGATGAGAAGGAATGCGAAGTCTCAAGTCGGGAATTCCACGCCATCACCGGCACATATAAAGGTAAGCGAATCACCGTGCAGAGCACCGGAATAGGATGCGATAATATCGATATCGTAGTCAACGAGCTCGATGCGCTGAAGAACATCGATTTCAAAACCCGCACCGAGAAACCCGAGCACACCACGCTCACCCTCGTGCGCATCGGAACCTGCGGCGGCCTGCAGCTCAACTGCCCTGCCGGAACCTTCGTAGCCTCGCAGAAGAGCATCGGTTTCGACGGACTCATCAACTTCTATGCTCGTCGCAACGAAATCTGCGACCTCGAAACAGAGGCAGAATTCAAGCGCCAGGTAAAATGGAACGACCAGATTGGCAACCCATACTGTGTAGACAACAATCCGGAACTGCTCAACCAGATAGCCGGCGATGATATGGTTCGTGGAATCACCATAGCCTGTGGCGGTTTCTACGGACCTCAGGGCCGCGAGCTCCGTGCCCCACTTGCCGACCCGGAACTTAATCAGAAGATTGAAGCATTCGAGTATAACGGTCTGCGCGTCAACAACTTCGAGATGGAGAGTTCAGCCCTCGCCGGTCTTTCCCTTCTCCTCGGCCATAAGGCATTAACCTGCTGCATGGTCATCGCTAACCGCCGTGCCCTCAGCGCCAACACCGGCTACAAGAGCACCATCGACAATCTCATCAAGGTTGTATTAGATAGAATTTAAACAATAAAAAAATGAATCAAGAAGAATGTATCTGCGCCCTGGCAACCCCAGCCGGCGGTGCTATCGGAATTATCCGACTCAGTGGCTCCGACGCCATTACCCTCACCGACAAAATCTTCCAGTCTGCCAACGGCAAATCCCTGGAAGAAGCCAAGCCCTACACTCTGCATTATGGCGAAATCAAGGATAAGGATGGCAACACCATCGATGATGTACTGGTGAGCGTGTTCCGTGCACCCCACAGTTATACAGGCGAGAACTCCACCGAGATTTCCTGTCATGGCAGCCGATACATTCTTCAGCAGGTTCTCCATCGATTTACGGAGGTAGGATGTCGCCAGGCAGAACCGGGCGAATACACCCGTCGTGCCTATCTCAACGGCAAGATGGACCTCTCTCAGGCAGAAGCCGTAGCTGATCTCATCGCCTCTACCAACAAGGCAACCCACAAGATGGCACTCAGCCAACTGAAGGGTCATTTCAGCAACGAGCTCTCCCTCCTTCGCGAAAAATTATTAAAGATGACTTCGCTCCTGGAGTTGGAGCTCGACTTCAGCGACCACGAAGAACTGGAGTTTGCCGACCGCAGCGAACTTCAGGCACTAGCCGAAGAAATCAATCACAAGATTACCACCCTCGCCCACTCCTTCGAAACCGGCAATGCCCTGAAGCAGGGAGTAGCCGTAGCCATCGTAGGCAAGACGAATGTGGGCAAGAGCACCCTGCTCAACCGTCTGCTCCACGAGGAGAAGGCAATCGTGAGCGACATTCACGGAACCACCCGAGATGTAATCGAAGACACCACCCTCATCGACGGAATCACCTTCCGCTTTATAGATACGGCAGGAATCCGCAAGACGGATGATGTGGTAGAAAACATCGGAATAGAGCGCACCTTCCAGAAGATGGAAGAGGCGAAGATAGTAATCTGGCTGTTGGATGATCAGCCGTCAGCCTCAGAAATCGAAGAGATGAAGCTGAAGAACCAGGGCAAGAAGCTGCTGGTGGTATTTAATAAGATGGATAAACTGGAGGATGATAAACTTGCGTTCGATAAGTTCACCCATTCCTTCGGTTCTGATTCCAGTGAATCAGAAGCCCCACTCTTCATCAGTGCCCGCACAGGCGAGAATGTTTCATCCCTGGAGCAGGCATTAGTAAAAGCCGCTGATATTCCTGAGATTACCGAGAACGACGTCATCATAACGAGTGCCCGCCACTACGAGGCCCTACTCCGTGCCCATGATTCCCTCTCCCGAGTATTGGAGTCGATGGAAATGGGCATGAGCGGTGATATCGTCGCCGAAGACCTGAAAATGGTGTTGGAAGAATTGGGTGAAATCACTGGCGGACAGATCAGTAGCCAGGAAACGCTAAACAATATCTTCAAGCACTTTTGCATCGGAAAGTAACCCCCTGGACAGCTCTAAAACTAACATTTTTATAACTGCTTGCAAGCCACCTACTTAGGTGGCTTTTTTCGTCTTAACACATTCCATTTGTAATTTGCTGAAACCAATATTTTGGTGTATTTTTGGCTCAAATTTCATTCGTGGCCCTCAATTCTGTGAGAAAATGGAAAGGAAAAAATCTATGTTTTGGTACCTTCTGAGACAAAATGAGACAGTTTCAATCCTTCGACCATTTCTCATGTTTGGCACCTCGTGAGAAATACTGAGAATATGTGAGACAGTCTGAGACAAAATCGACGACCTCATTAACCAAAAAGAGCATGTAAAAATGAGAATAATTAAGGTGTGTGGAGTCTGTGGAAAGGAGTTTGTTGCCAGCAAAATGACCAGTAAATACTGTTCAAGACGCTGTGAACGTGTCGCTTTCCGGAAAAGAGAATCCGAAAAGAAGAAAAATGAGAAAGAAAGTGCCGAAGCTTTGCGTGAGGAAGAGAAGATAAAATCCTTGCGAGAAAAGGCATTCCTTACCCCGAAAGACGTTGGCGTTCTATTCGGTGTAAGCCGTGCTACCGTATATAGATATTTCCAAACTGGTATTGTTAAAGCTATAAAAATTAGAAACAAAACTTTTGTTAGAACATCAGACATAGATAAGATGTTCGATGAAGCTTCACCATACAAGAAGAGAAAATATCAAATCAAGGAAGAGCAGGAGTATTATACTCTTCGTGAAATCATGGAGAAATATCACATCGGTCGTAAAGCCGTATGGGGACGTTGTGACCGTATGGGTATTCCAAAAGTTTATGAAGGACGTAACACCTTCTTCAGTAAAAAGGCAGTTGATGCAAAGTTTGCAGACCTTCTTGAAGAAATCAATCTCGACAACTACTATACAATGGATCAGGTGATGGACATGTATGGTATGACTCGAACTAATGCAATGAGTTTTGTTACTTATCATAAGGTACCAAGAGTTAACCGTAATGGTAAGGCTTACTATTCCAAGATACATATTGATAGTATCAAGCAAAAAGGCAATGAGGTAGATCCGGACTGGTACACTTACGAAGAGATTTCAGAAAAGTATGGCCTAACAAAGGATCAGATTAGCTACACTCTTAAAAATTATGATGTAAGGACTGAGAAACGAGGTAAGTTCACGATGATCTATAGAACCGACTTCGACAAGATTACTCAACAGCGAATGGGCAACACCAAGAAAGTTGAGAACTTGGATGGAACAGAACGTGTCATCTTCCAAGCAAAAGCACAGGAGAGAGCATGTCCTCCTACTCCAGAAGGATATTACTCAACTGAGGAAGTGGCAGAAATGTTCAAGATTACCATCAAGCATGTCGGCGTGATGACCAGAGAGAACAAAACTCCTAAAATAGCTCTTAAAAATTTCAACTTCTATGAGAAGAAGGCCATTGATATCCTGTATAATCAAAAGCATAAGTATGCGGATATAAATGACTGGATCACTCCTGAAGAGATGAGAGATACCTACAAGATGACGCATGATGCAGTACGTTCATTCATCCATCGGCATAAGATACCTTCAAAAGTTGAATATGGAGTAACCTACTATTCAAAGCAGCACATCCAGGCGCTGAAGACTGGATATTTCGAAGGAAGAGAACGCTACTATTCTGTCGAAGAAGCTATGAAGAAGTATGGAATGACAAAGGATATTGTTCATTATTACGTCAAGCATTACAAAGTCACTAAAGTAAAGAAGGGGCAATTCATGTTCTTTAGAAAAGAAGAATTCGACAGACTCATGGAAAAACGTTTCAAAAATGATGATTTGAAAACAGATTATACTGAATAGTATGATTTACTTTCTCTTTACTGATGTCAATGTAGTATCATTTAAGAATTTTGCAAACGAATTTTATTAATACAAAAATCAGATATATTATGCAAGTATGTAAAACCGTTAAGCTCCGTATGCGTGACAGACGCAACGGAACAAAGTCACTTTTCCTGGACTTCTGGCCAGGATATAGAGACCCAGAGACCATGGAGTTGATACGCCGTCGCTCACTTGGCATGTACATTTATGCCGATCCTGCCAACAAGCAGCAGAAGCTATACAACGACAAGATTCTCGCCAAGGCAGAAGCTATTCGTTGTAAGGTGTACATTGATGTTCTCGATGAGAAGTATGATTTTTTCAACCGTGACAGATTGAAGGAGGACTTTCTCGGATATTTCAGAAATATGGTCAATCGCAACTATGTGAAGTGTGATGCAGCCTACAAGCATTTCGAGAAGTTCAGTAAAGGCAAATGTACATTTGAGATGCTTGATGTTCTTTACTGTAACAAGTACATGGAATATCTCCTTGATACCAAAGTGTCATCAAGAGGTGGACATGTTATCAAGAAGTCTATTTCCAGAAATACGGCATCAGCCTATTGGAATGTGTTCAAGCAGGTCTTGACAAAGGCATACCGTGAGCGAAGGCTGACAGATGATCTTGCCAGCCTTTTGGAAAACATTTCATGTACAACGCCAGTGAAGCAAAGTCTTACATTGGAGGAAGTTAGAAGAATGTATGCCACAGAATGTTCTATTCCGGTGGTTAGAAAGGCGGCATTATTCTCCTGTCTTACAGGTCTCCGTATTAGTGACATCCTGAGATTGAAATGGGAGAATATCCGTAGCTATGCTGATGGTGGATATTATCTGGATTTCATTTGCGTGAAGACAAAATGCCAGACCCAGGTTCCAATTGGCGATGATGCTTATGCTCTAATCCATCCAAAGACCAACAGAACATATATCTTTCAAGGTTTCAAACGTACTATGACGTATGGTGTGATGCAGAACTGGCTAAAAGAGTGCGGTATCGAAAAGCATATCACCTTCCACTGCTTCCGTCATACGTATGCCTCGTTGCAGCTCGAACTTGGTACAGACATCTATACCGTTCAGCATCTGCTCAATCATAAGAATGTCAGCACAACGCAGATCTACGCTTCTCACGCAAATCCAAAAACACGTGAGGCAGCAGGCAGAATTACGTTAACGAACGTGAAAGACGATGTGAAGCCAACAGAAAGCAAGATGTGCCCAAAAGCAAATAAGAGAAAATAAGATTATAATACGGCAAATAAGAGAAAATAAAATATCGCTTAAAGCATTGAAACACAGAATAATAAATAGTGTTTAAGAGACGCATTTTGTTGATACGAAATAGTAGAAAATAGCAAGATTCTCTATATCTTTGCAGACACAAAAACTCCAAAAAGTAACAATTGCAATGATTAAAAAGTTAAAAGAGAACTTCTTGATTCTCCTCATTTCAAATATGCTCACCATCATTATGGTAGTAGTCGCTCCAAGAATACATGGAGCGATTGCTAACCTGATGGTGACGGTTTCGGACTCTGATTTCGGTTTCTCTTTGCCGATGATATTCTACTATATATCATTTGCCATCATCATCTGTACATTCTTGTGCTTACGTAAGCCGCAAGCGGTGAGAGACATCGTGATAAACAATACTGTTTCTTCAAGCGAACCATCCATATCGGATGTGGAGAAAGCGGAAGAAATGCGTGAACGCTATCGCAACAGGCAGTATAGTCTTGAAAGTTCAAAATATGATGCGGTCAAAGACTACACTTACTCAATTCTTTCTCCATATATGACAGATGAGTACTTGGAGATACTATGTCAGAACATCAAACTGTACGACATTCCTGAATCATGTATTGTTCCTGTGAAGACAAATGGAACCTTGAATACTCTCGACATCAGGCATTATTCCTGGAATATTGGAGAACGCCTTGGCTGGAGCGGTCAGAAACGAGCAACCTTCATAAAGCTATGTTTCCCTACCGAACTTCAGGATGTTGAAGTGGAAAGCATGAGACGTACATTAAGACAGAAGGGCAAATGCGTAATTGAGATAGATGTACCCGATTACAATGATTATCAATTTCATCATCAGAAATAAAGAAAGTTTTCAATATGCAGAACGAAGAAAGACAAATAACATTCAATGACATACCAGAAGTATTGTCAGAGATTCTAAAAAGATTCGATCTTCTTGACCAGTCTATGGAACTGATTCGAGAAGAAGTACGCAGGACTAAAAGACCTTCCCTATCAGATCATATTCCAATGGATGTGAAGGAAGCTTGTGAATTTCTTAAAATCAAGAAATCCACTATGTACACTTACATACAAAACGGTGAAATCCCTGTCAATCAGAAGGGTAAGAAATATACCTTCTTTAGGGATGACCTTATCAAATGGTTAGAATCTGGCTGCAAGATAGAGGCTCCAATCAGCACCATGGAGATTAATCAGATACTCAGCAAAAGACCAAGACGAAGAATTTGAAAGGATAGATAAGTGCCTAAAATTCAGAAGCCTACATTGGATATTCCCTAATGTAGGCTTTTCTTTTGAGAAGAGTCTAAATAATCATACTGATGTTATTTTTTATACTGAATGCAGATAGATTGCACAATTTTGGTGTATCTTTGCACTGAAATGATGACTTACATAACAAATAAACGTCAAGTAAAATACACATTTCCGCCTGCTTCATTAAGTAGGCGTATATCAAATTTATTCATTAACAAAAAGTAATATGAGTCAGAAGAACAATTCCTCTGTGCTCTCTCTTTTTGTGTTTACAGTGTTCAGATCATTGTCCAAAACAAGAGATTGAGCTTTCCAAAGATGAACTTTGGACACTCTATCGTGCTGCTTACGAGCAGTACAAGTTGGAAATCCTTAACGATGGCAAGTTGTATGACAGATATGTCAACGACTTTGTTAGCTATCACCTGCCGGTCTTCTCTTCCGAGGAGCAGATCGTCCGCAACCATTTCAAGCATGTATTCAGCTTGTATGAGTTGCTTACAACCAGAAAAGACCTTGTCACTAAGTACTTCGCCAAGTCCTCATTTGAGAAAGGAGACTTTGAAACAATGGTTTATGAGTTCAACCACATTGAAGTTGTGGTTGAAAACCCTCGCATTCTTGCTTCATTCACTCCAGAACAGATTCGACTCATTACGAAATTCGCCAATGAGTCGAATTTCTTTGTAGATGGTATCGATGAAGAAACTATGGACGGATTCTTCAAATGTGCGTTGGATGAATCTCTGGTTGTAGTCAATATGCGACAGGTACTTCAATTGCTGTATGCTCTGTCTATTGAGAAGATGATTCCCCACAACTGGGTATCACTTATTGCGGACAATCAGCTACTCACCCCTAAGAGTACGGGAAAGGCATCCAAACGAGGTGCTATCAGCAGCCGACTCAGTGAACTGAAGGCTTCATCAGCAAAGTTCCCAAGTGGGGAGTTTCTGGATTTTGCAAAACAACTGAAAGAAATGCGATGAAGTAAAGTAAGTTAAACAACTGAAAAGAAAAATCTCCTTACATCCCCCCTGACACTTCTGAGTGTCAGGAGTAAGGTCAGTTGTATTAGAATTTATTGGGGTAATTTTGCCCCCGAATCGATTCAGTTTCGGGGGTAGCCCCCTTATTGTCTAACATTAAAAGTATAAAGAAAATGGGAAATAGTAAAATTGACATGAACATACTTGCCAAGAGAGTAGAACTTTTGGAAATGAGAGTAAAGGAACTCACTTCGGTAGAACCTGAGGCACTTAATGAGCGTCTTTCAAAGATTGAGGAAAGATATTTCTCAAACAAAGAGATGCTCACCACCACCGAGGTTGCGGAATATCTTGGCGTTTCTCAGTCTCAGATATACAAGCTCACCATGAACATGGAGATTCCTCACTACAAGCCACAGGGGAAAACCATCTATTTCGACAAGAAGGAGCTTTTGAAATGGATGCGCAACAACCATATCACCCCGACACGAAAGGACAGTGCCAACAAATAGAGAAGCGTTATGAAAGACAGAAAGAAGAACAAGACCAGAGTTTATTCTGATGTCCAACTGACGGCTCTCTTGGAAAAGTCTGAGATAGTGATTGACCCCTCAAAGTGTAGAAATCAAAATGAAAGAAGCAATGGCAAGAGGAAGAAATAGTAAAAGTGCAAAAGAAGAGACTGCAGCAGGTTCCCTGGAAGTAGGCATGCTGTGCAAGAGCGCTTTCAATGACAGTGAACTGGAAAGCTATCTCAGACAAGGAGAGATAAAAGCTTCAGAAAAACCGCCCGTACCACCCCAGGTGTTATGGGTCGGTGACTGTACCATTGCCACTTTCGGAAATTTCAGTGCATCAACAGGTAAGGCAAAGAGCAAAAAGACGTTCAACATCACGGCGATGGTAGCAGCTGCGTTAACCAATTCCACGGTACTCAACTACCGGGCAAGTTTTCCAGAAGGAAAGAGACAAATTCTCTATTTCGATACGGAGCAGAGTCGCTATCATTGCCACAATGTTGTTGAGCGAATCTACCGACTGGCAGGACTCAGCCTTAACAAGGAAGACAAGCGCATCAAATTCTATGGACTAAGGGAGTTCACTCCTACTCTCCGCATAGCCCTCATAGATTATGCGCTAAGAACATTTGATGGTGTGGGGCTTGTCATTATCGATGGTTTGAGAGATCTCATGTACGACATCAACAATGCCAAGGAGTCAACAGACGTAATGACGATGCTGATGGCATGGACGAGCAAGTATGATCTGCATATCCATTGCGTGCTCCACCTTAACAAGAATGACAACAACACTCGTGGTCATATTGGTACTGAGTTGGAGAACAAGGCAGAAACGGTGCTGATTATCAGTAAGAACAAGCAGGATGCCAATATCAGTGAGGTAAGACCCATGCACATGCGAGACAAAGAGTTTTCGAGCTGGGCATTCCACATTGACGATAACTCTCTGCCTGTCCTTGATGTCGGTTATCACATCACCGTTGTCAAGCCCAAAGACAAGCCGCTCACCTCTCTGCCTGACGATGTTCATACGATGGTACTTCAAAAGATTTTCTCCAAGAGTACCCCACAGAGATACGTCGATCTGGTAAAGGCTCTGGGTGAAGCTTATGCCGAAGAAGGTTACAAACGTGGTGATAATGCCGTGAAGGAGATGCTAAAGATTTTCAATGAACGAAAGTTGATAACAAAAGAGAAAGACGGCTACCATTATCACCCTACTCTGTTTCCGTCCAAGTAAGTTTATAAGTTTAAGTTTAACCGGGTATATATATATTAAACTAATATGTGCCCATAAAATATGTAACAACATGACTATAGAAGAAATCAAATCAGTCAGCATTGTGCAGTTCCTGGAATCACAGGGCTATCATCATGTCTATATATTAAAGGAGAACTATTGGTATCTGTCTCCTTTTAGGACTGAGGCATCGCCTTCATTCAATGTCAGTCCCAAGAAGAATCTATGGAATGACTTTGGAGCTGGCGAAGGTGGCAATCTCATCAATCTGGTTCAGAAAATGAATCCTTCCTGGAACAATCATGAAGTTCTGACCTATCTGGAGCAGAAGATAAAGGAACACCATCTTCAATATTCAGAGGATTATGAAGCCCAAAGGAAGGAAGATGAGAGAAAGGAAGCCTGGAAGCAAGACCAAGCTGCCCAGCGAGAGAAGGCAAAAGAAGCCAACACCATCATTGAGCGTATAGTTGGCCTCAGTCATCCTTATCTCAGAGACTACATTTTGCAGAGACGAATAGACTATGACATAGCCAAGGAGTATTGCAAGGAAGTACATTATCGTATCTATGACAAGAGTTACTATGCCATAGCCTTTGAGAATATCGAGGGTGGAATGGAAGCAAGGAACAAATACAGCAAACGAAGCATTGGCAAAAAGTCGATTTCAATCATCAGACCAAACAATGAGCTACACAAAGAATGCTGCATCTTTGAAGGTTTCTTTGATATGCTGACATATGCCAGTATCAAGAGATGGATAACAGGAAATGAGCTTTGCCTGCCACATGAATGCGACTACTTCGTTCTCAACTCTGTCAGTAACATCAAGGTTCTGCTGCCATACCTGCAGGAATACACTCTGATACATTGTTATCTGGACAACGATGATGCAGGTGCAAAGACTGTAGAGAAGATAAAAGTTGCTTATCAGGATAAGGTGGTAGATGAATCCCATCGATATGTCAACTACAAAGATGTTAATGATGTAATCAATGGTATTATCAAACCACACAAATAGTGTCCCAAATGCCATATCACTGACCAATCAGGAGGTTCTCTTTCAAGAGGGTCTCCTTTTTTGTTTTATATGCCCTCTTGTTATTTTATAGTATGATTATTAAAATATTATCATACTTCTTTTATAATCTGTGTTAAGACTGAAACGGTTTTAGCTCTGTTTTTTCATTTATCGCACAAATATATGTTCCTTTGCACTGTTTTTGGGAAATACGCCGACTTGTCGGATGTAAATTCCGAGTATGATAACAATAAAAATAACAAATAAAATTCAGATTGAAAATGTCAGGATTCGTAATTTTTGCGCTCGTCCTCACTTTTGTGTATGTAGTGTACTTTGCTGTAATGATCACATTAGACCTACATGGAAAGAAGGATGAAAAGAAAACAGAAGAAGAGACCTATGATGTAGGTGATTTGACCAATGAGGAACAGCCAGTTGCAATCGAAGAACGCAACGAGGGTCCTGACGAGGGTGGCATGACCTTCACGGAGCAAATCACGGATGATGGACTCAGAGTTGTCAACCCGACAGGAAACGTGCCATATCCGCAACCTCCTTCAGATGAAGAGCAATCGCAACAGCCACAGTCACATACCGTGACCAGTGAAGAACTCAATGAGAAAAACGATGAGATTTTGGAGCACATAGATCCAGTGCCACAATGCAGTTACCTCTCAGATGAGTTTATGCAGAATCTCAACAATAAGCACAACACCCGAAAAATAGAAAAGAAGAATGCCAGAGATAAGCTGTAAACACAATCTTTTGTTTGCCATAATGTTAATAGGTGTCATGCTCTTCCAGCCAATGTTGGCATCAGCCAAATGCGGAGGTGTCGATTATAGCTGGGGGGCAGACGCTCTGAGCAATGCTCATGACTTTACGGTAACAATGATGCTCTATGTAGTCTATCTGGTGTATGCCATAGCAGCCATCGTAGCCATCATAGGAGCTTTACAAATCTATATAAAGATGAATACGGGCGAAGGTGATGTAACAAAATCCATCATGATGCTGATTGGTGCCTGCCTGTTCATGATAGGTACAACTATCCTGTTCCCAGCATTCTTCGGTTATAATATAGTATAAGGTAAAAAGATAGGATAACAAAACATCTCAACCTGCAGGAGAGATAAATGAGTGTAAATTTTTTAAGTAACATCAAAAGAAATCAAATGAAGAAAATCAAGAATTTCGCAAAAAAACTTTTCAGTGCCAAGCGTATGAAGACGCTCGCCATGCTCCTTTTCTGTGGAACATTGGCGACCTATGCACAGAATGCAGCTGGTGATTACACAGCCGGCACAGATGCCCTCGCAACTGTGACGGAGGAGATTGCCAAGTATGTACCTTTTGTGGTTAAGCTCTGCTATGCCATTGCCGGTGTAGTAGCCGTTGTAGGTGCTATCAGCGTTTACATCGCTATGAACAATGAGGAGCAGGATGTCAAGAATATCTTAGTCCTCCAAAATTGGTTGGAAAGGATAAGAAAGGAAGTGACAAATAAAGTGCTTAGTATCAAGCGAATAAGCGATTTTTTGAATTTTCCGATTCTTGCTCAACCGACTCTTAAAAAGATATAATAAAATGATTTTTGTTTCTGATTTGTTTCTCATATATGGCTTGATTTTCATATCTTTGCACATGCTTTCAAAGGCATAATCACGATGCAGAAACGATATATCAGCATCCGAAAAGCCCAACCCTCGCAGACCCTCTGCAAAATTCATTTTCCCTTCTTTCGGGAGTAAATTACCAATAAAAAATATACAAGCATGGCAAGACCAAAGAAACAAGTCAAACTGAAGGAGCCGATAAAGATTCGTCTCAAATCCCTCGCAGATGGCAACAAGAGTATCTATCTTGACATCTACTGGAAGGGAGTCAGGAAGTATGAGTATCTGAAACTCTATATCATTCCTGAGGTCAATCCACTCTGCAAGGAGCAGAACAAGGAAACGATGGCAGTCGCAGAACGTATCAAGGCAGAGCGCATCAAGGCTCTCCATGGTCACGGAGTGCAAGACTGGGAAACCGTCAAGCAGGGTTCACAACTCTTGACAGGATGGATCAAGAAGTATTGTGAAGGTGGAGTCAGCACCAAGAAGTCAACCCTCCATTGTCGTGTTGAAATGCTTCACACCGTGGAGAAATATCTTGAAGAGTCCAATCAGACCTTCATCACCCTTGAAGAGGTCAATGCTGATTTCTGCCGTGGGTATGTGAAGTTCCTTCGCACCTTCCCAAACTCACACTGCAAGTACATTGAACCAAGACCTATCAGTCAGAACACGGCAAGCCGTTACCTCGGCATGTTCTCGACAACTCTCAACAATGCCGTCCGTCAAGGTATCATCCGTAACAATCCTATGAAGGAACTGGATGCCAAGGAACGCATTCAGCCAAAGGATGGCAAGAAGGAATACCTTACCATTGAGGAACTTAAAGCTCTCATGGCAACCGACAGTTACCGCCCAGAGGTCAAGCAAGCCTTCATCTTTGCTTGTTTCACTGGATTGAGACTCAGCGACATGTACAAACTTGCACCGATTCACATCTTCAAGACTCCTGACGGCAAGGGCGAGTACATTGACATGGAAATGCAGAAGACTGAGAAGCCTGTCATCATCCCACTCTCGGAAGAGGCAAAGCGTTGGTTACCAAAACCAAAGGGAATAACAACTCCCTTCTTTGATATACCAACTACTCAGACCGTCATAGGCAGAGCCCTTCGCAAATGGGCAGAGGCAGCAGGTGTAGAGAAGCACATCAGTTTCCACTGTTCACGTCACACCTTCGGCACAATGATGCTGACACTTGGCGCAGACCTGTTCACCACAAGCAAGTTGATGGGTCACACCAACATTCAGACCACTGAAATCTATGCGAAAATCGTAGATAAGAAGAAGGAGGAAGCCATCAACCTCATTGATGGAATGTTCAAGTAAAGGAGGTGACTTGAAAGCACCCCCCTTTGATAAACCAGGGTGGTGTTTTACCCCAGTGGTATAACCAATTATAACAATCATTGATATGACCATCACACTTCGACAAAAAGACCTTGAAAACGACAACAAGAGCCTGTATCTTGACATCTATGACAATGGCAAGCGCAAGTTTGAGTTCCTTTCCCTCTACCTAATCCCAGAGATTAACCAAGAGACAAAGGAACGCAACGAGGCTACCTTGAAACGTGCGCAGGAGATTCGTGCCGAGCGCATCCTTCATCCCGAGACCATTCCCGAGAAAGGTCACTTGATGGTCGTACCCGACATTCCAGATGATGATTCTCCCGAGGTCATTGACTGGATCCAGACCTACATGGAGTGGATGGACGGCAATCCCGAATATTCCAAGAGGACTGTCGAGCAGACTCAATACCTTCAAGAACGCATGAAGGAGTTCCTAAAGGCAAAGCGCAGACCTCACATCACTCTGATGAAGTTTGATAAGACATGGTTCAAGGCATTCTTTCTTTGGCTGAAGAATGACTATGTTCCTCAGAAGTATGTGAGAGTAAAGCCGAAGCCATTGAGTAATGCCACTTTGCGAAACGTCCAACAACGCATTGTTGCAGTATTCAACAAGGCAGTCAAGACTGGCAAGTTGAAGGCAAACCCCTTCTATCAGTTGGAGAAGGAAGACACTATCTCCAAGCCAAAGTCTGGTCACAAGCTGTACCTTACACCCGATGAACTCAAAATCTTCATGGCATCAGAAGAGACAAACGGAGTCAGGGAAACCCAGTTGGCATTTGGCTTTGCTTGCCTTACAGGACTTCGCATCAGCGACATAAGGGCTTTGCGATGGTCAAACATCATGAGGAACGAGGCAACGAACACCCTTGTAATCGTCCAGAAGAAGACCAAGGAACTCAATGCCGTCCCAATCTGCTCAACCGCAGAAGCATGGATGCCACCCAAGAAGGATGACAAGGTTTTCCACCTTCCTGCCCATGCCAATGTGGATGCAGCTCTCAAAAGAATAGCCAAGAAGGTAGGTATTACGAAGACAATCTCCTTCCATACCTCCCGACATACCTTTGGCACATTGATCCAAGCGGCTACTGGTGACATTGAGACCACCAAGAAACTCATGGGTCACAAGTCACTCAAATCAACCGCAGTCTATGCAGACGTGTTGACTGAGGAAAAGGTCAAGGCTATCTCCAATACCAAGACTGTATTCAGGAGTCGCAAGCCACACACCGAGAACAAGAAGATTCCACGAACCAAGCGAACGGCAGCGACCAACACGCACCCTCGCAAGGTCATGGATATACAGGATAACGAATAACGGCTAACGAGCCGATTCAGGATAACAACCAGTTTCATTTCATCAAAAGCAGTGCCCTGATTCAAGGTAGTGGTTTCCGCTACCTTTAGGGGCTTGCTATCTCAAAACCAAGCATTCAGGATAACGTAAACAACTAAATATCAAGATTATGAATAAGACTATTGACAACGAGACTCTTCTTTTGAAGGTAGAGTCATTTGAGCATCGCATCGAGGTTCTGGAGAACACTCTCAGCGCAGCCAAGGAGGTATTGACACTTGAAGAAGCAGCCCTTTTCATGGGCATATCAAAGAGCAGTCTCTACAAGATGACCCATCGCCATGAGCTGCCTTTCTTCCGTCCAAACGGCAAACTCATCTACTTTGAGAAGGCTGAACTTCTGAAGTGGATGCGTCAGAACCGCAACATGTCAGAGGCTGAGACCAAGGAGGCAGCAGCCCAGAAGCTGAACGAACTCGCCAACCACTAATCAATGAGTATATGAATCAGGATTTCAACCAACAGCAGTACAACGACAAACTGGCTCAGGTAGCCAGCCTTGCCGTTACCTATGCCAAGGATGGCACAGGCTATCATAGTATGAAGGATGCCTTCAATGAACTGTGCGAGATTTCACATGCCAACAAGGGCATTGACCAAGAAAACACTATCGGCAGACGAACCCTGCTTGTGCAGAGTGTCTGCATCAAGGCTATCCATGCGCTCACTCCATACCAGAACGAGCGACTTGAACAGCAGCTGAAGGACATTGCTTCGGACTATCCCGAGCATCGTCACCTGCATTTCCGCAGATAGTTTCTTCTTTCCCTTTTGTCATATCATAGACATATCAATGAGAGTCACCGCTTACATACGTCAGAAAGATACATCGAAGAACGACCTCGACAGCCGTGCTTCGGTGTACTTCCGTGTCCGTGACAAAGGGCTTGATGTCAAGTGCGCAAGCGAACTTCAGATCAATCCCAATCACTGGAGCCAAGAACGACAGGGCTACAAGAGCCGTGTCAATCTTGTGGATGACGATACCAGAAACCTCTTTAACTCACAGGTCAAGGAGATTACAGGTATCATAACCAGGGAATACTATATCGGAGCAAACTCCGACTGGCTCAGACAACTGATATTTGCCTATCACCACCCCAATGCCTATTGCATGGGCAGTGGCATGGCGGTAAGCAAATCCTTTGTCATCTGGGCAGAGAGATACCTTCAGAACAAGCATTTCAGCAAGCATCAGGAGTGTAACACCCGATGCCTGATTGACAAGGTTACTCGTTTTGAGGATGAACACAAACACCCGATGAACATTGACAGCATGACTGCCGATGATCTTCGTGCGTTTGCGGATTTCCTGTCTTCTGACTATGACATATCTATGAATACCATCGTCACTAACATGACCTTGTTGCGTACCGTCTGCAACTGGGTACGAAAGCAGGGAGTCACAAACAATGACCCCTTCTTTGGCTATGAAATGCCCAAGGCTCTCTATGGCACTCCATATTTCCTGACCATTCAGGAGCGTGACCAAGTTCTGGATGCAGACCTCACGGATGATGCAGAACTTGCTGAGTATCGTGATATGTTCGTGTTTCAGTGTATGGTCGGTTGCCGTCATAGTGATCTTGTGACCTTCACCCCCAAGAACATTATTGACGGTGTTCTGGAATATATCCCCATCAAGACCAAGGGCAAGTCTGGTGACGTTGTAAGGGTTCCTCTTATCCCCAAGGCTATGGCTATCGTTGATGGCCATGACCATGGTGATGATGAACCAATCTTCCCCAAGCATTATAACTTCAAGTTCAACGATGCTATCCGTAGAATCTTGAAGCGTGCCAAGGTAAATCGTGTTGTCACTGTGATTAACCCTAAGACACGGCTTGAAGAGAAGAAGCCAATCTCTGATGTGGCTACATCTCATCTGGCACGAAGGACTTTTATCGGTAATCTTTACCGCATGGTCAAAGACCCTGATTTGGTTGCTTCTATGTCAGGTCATGCCAAAGGCAGCGTTGCTTTTGCCCGATACCGAGTCATTGATGATGACATGAAGAAATCCCTGGTTGAACTTATCCAGTGATTCTCTTCTTTTTGATGGCATATTCCTTTTCCCTTTATTCGGTTACATTTTTCAAATATCATAGACTATGGACGATAAAAAGTTACATCGTTGCTTCACCTTCTCAGAAGACCAGTTGAAGCATCTTCGAAGCAAGAAGTACAAGATTGACCGTATGGAATGCTTCATGTCGCTTGTGGATCTTGCCGAGCCAGTTCCAAAACTTGTGCAAATCAGCAAGACCAAGCAGGTAGAAATCTTGGCAGGTCAGGTTATGGTTGACAACACCCAACTTGCCAAGCTCTGGGATAAAGACCGTAAGACGGTTCCTAAACTTCTGAAGGCTATGGAGCTTGTGGGAATTTTCTCTTCACAGGAAGTGGAAGATAACCACATCTATACTCTTCACTGTCTCTCAGGTTGGTATGTGGATGCCAAGTTCGTGTCGAATGCCTTTGCCCTGAAGCGCAACAATGATAGCACGGCAATCATCCATGCGGAAGTTCCTGCCTCCAAGGTCATCATCACTGAGGATCCTGATGACAAGAAGAAGGAGAAGGATAGTTCCTCTTCTGGCAGTGACAAATCCAAGGACTCTGCCGAGGGCAACAATCCTCAGACAACTGGCAATGTGTCGCACCAATCACCACAATCTAATGATAGTGGCAATGTGGGTAAGTCTGGAGCAGATGGCAACAAGTCACCATCACCTCCTGAAAACAATTCCCCACAGTCTGCTGACAGCCCTTCGCCCCAAGGTGAAGCCGATGGCAAGCAGAATGAAGGGAAGGTGAACGAGCAGACTCCACCAAACCAAGGAGGACAGCAGCCACAACAGCCTAACGGCAATCAGAGACCGCCTTTCAACGGCTATCAGAAGCCTAACGGCTACTACAACCAGAACGGCAACAAATAGCCGTCTGAGGACTCAGGAATGCGACCTGCACCGCCAAACCATCCCAAAGGACGTTTACCGATACAGGACGATACGGCAAACCGAAACGACCTTCTAAACCCTGACGGGAACTTAGCAGGTAAAAGGACCGATTTTTAAGAGGTACTTTTCGAGAAATCCTTTTGTACTACATTATTTGTGACCAAATTTATGCAGTCCTAAAAGTTTCTCGGGCTACTCGCAGGCTCGCAGACCTATGTCCTTCTTTTTTACTGATTTATATTCATCCCTTTAATCATATTCAAAGATATGGCTAAGAAAAAGAAGATTATCAAGAAGACACCCACAAGGGTGCATTCCTTCCGCTGTACCGATAAGGACTGGAAGGAACTGAAAAAACTCGCTAAGGAATGTGGTATGAGCATAGGCAAGTATCTCGTTGAGACTGGCAAGAAGCATCACCCACGTCAGCGACTCACTCCAGAGGAAAGCAAAGCCCTGAACTCTCTGACTGAGGCACGTACCGACTTGATAAAAGTCCGCAGTAAGTTGCACGATGCTTCACCCGAGGAAAAGCAGAAGATGTTCAGATCTCCAAAGTTCATGAAGTGGTGGATTGAAGCCGTTGAACGACTCATCAAACACTGGTATAGCATTGAAGACAACCTTACTTCTCCTGTACTGACCAAAGTTCAAGAAGACGAATGATTATACTCGCAAGACCAGTAGCCTATGGCGGCAATGCCGCAAGGTACGCAATGGAGAAGGAGGATGCAACCGTGGTCAAGGTGAACCACATGCCTGACTATCTCGATGCCACCGAAATCTGGTATCGGATGAAGCATCACTGCCAGTTGCATCAACAGGACAGGACTGTTGGGCGAAAGTTGGAACGCTTCATGACCACGTTTGTACTCTCCCCATCCAAGGAAGAGTCAGAGAACTATACCTTGGATGACTGGGCAAACCTCGCTGATGAAGGATTGGAAGCTTTGGATTCAGTCGGACTTTTACCCAAGGGTTTCAAGGAGAAGGTCAAGACCAATTTCCGCAATTCTATGAATGTTGCTGCCTTGCATCGGGATTCCAAGTCTGGAACCCTTCACCTGCATCTTGACTGTTGCCGTGTGGATAATGACGGCAAGACCAACGATGTTCACGATGTTCACATCAGAGCAATAAGGGCTGCGGAAATTATCAACGCAAGGCATGGTTGGGAGCAACCTCAGGAGGTTCGTGAAATGCGCCAACAAGATATAGCGGAGTTTTGCGAATATACCCTTCAGAAGATGGATAGTTTCGACATTGACCGTTACTTTGATATGCTTCGCATGAGAGGCTATGAGGTCAATCCAAGGTATGACACTACTAACTGCAAACTTGTGGGCTACACCATCGGCAAGAATGCCTCAGTGTTCAAGGCTTCTGCCATCGGTCGAAAGTTCATGGTATCACAGCTTGAAGCCACATGGAAGAAGATGCATCCTAAGCCTACTCAGGTCAAGATGCGACCTGCTTCACCTTCCGTTTCACCGGCTCGCCCTGCTCGCCCTGTTGCTCAGACAACGAAACCTACCCAGTCCAATTCTAAGCCATTGCCAGTTGCTACCAAGACTGCCTTCAATGTCAATGTTAGCGGTGAAATGAAGAGAATCTATATTCCGAACACGGTCAAGGACATCTTCCTCAATGAGGTTCAGGTTCCTGATTCTGATATGACTGCATCAAGAGAGGACATTTCTCATGTAGGTATGCTTCTCTTCCTTGATATGATTGATGCAGCAACAACCGTGTCCGAATCTTGTGGCGGTGGTGGTTCTGCTCCTTCCTCTAGTTGGGGTAAGGATGATGACGAAGACGAGCGTGAGCGGGCTCGCCGTTGCCTCCAGATGGCTCATGCCATGTGCAAGCCACCGCAGAAAAGACGTTCATTCCACCGTTAGACAAATCCTACATATCAATGAGAAGAACAAAACATGTAGAAGAACTCATCGAAGATGACGAGCAGAAGCCTGACTTCGATGACATGATGAACGAAGTCCAGGAAGAGATTGAAGAGCATGATGCCGAGGATGCTGTTGTCAGTCGTGCGCCTGAACTCAGGCAGTTGAGTGAGAACATTGACAAAGCGACCAACACTTGGATCAATGCAACTCTTCAACTGGAGTCTGCCATCCGTAAGTACAATTCAGCTCAGACTGCTCTTGGCAATGCCGTTGACACTATCAGTGGTAAGGTTGACACCATCAATACCCACATTGACAATGTTCTGAAGGATGCCCCAACCAAGTTGAAGGTTTCAGTCAGAGTCGATGATGTTGACTGGAAGAAGATTCAGGACATGTTCGACAAACAACATGAATGGATGACCACTCAGATGCAGAAGCATATCCGTGAGGTCAATCAAATGTTTTATGAAGAACGTAGAAGGGTTCAGGAAAGGTACAAGGAGTACGACGGAACCTACCTCGGACACTATGTGCAGTATTTCTTCTGGTTCTTCTTTGTCCTTGGACTCGTTATTTTCGGCTTGGCTATCTTCCTGATGCTCGACAGTCACTACCACTGGACGAAGTAATCTAATGTTTATACCCTCCAAAATCCCTACGAAACTTGGCATAGTCTAAGTTTGTAGGGATATTTTTTTTCTTGAAGACGTCATTTTCTTGAAAATGTGCACTATTGCCCGTTGTGGGAGCCAGATAGCATGAGTAACTTTGCACCGTCAAAATAAACGAGTGTAAACCTAATTGTTATAAAGTAAGCATTCCGTAAACCACGTATAGATGGTTATGGAATACTTTTTATATAGTCCGCTAAATGGGAATTTACAATTCTGATATACTTCAGATGTAGGTTGCCGTTTCTAAAGCAATATAAAGTTTGTTTAAACTATGGTTGGCATTGTTCAAGCCTTTGGCTTCATATCCATTTGTATCCAAAATGTCACCTGTTTCAAAAAAAGCATACAACTTCAAATTGTAGAAGTCGCACACAGATTGAACTCCAGCCAATTCCATTTCTACAGCGATGCACCCTTCTTCCATACGTTTGCGTACAAGTCCTTTTGTTTCTCTGATCATCGAATCTGTCGTCCATATTTTACCTGTAATATATGGTACAGATAATTTGTCGAAAATTATGGAAAGTTCCTTGCTTGCGGCTATATCAATATAGTCGGATGGTGCTGCAAAATAATATGAACACCCGTCCCCTCTGTAACTTTGTGTCGGTATGATAAATCTACCTTGTGTGGTTGTACGGTCAAGACTGCCACAGGAACCGAACATAATGAACTTTGATGCTCCAGTTAGCCAGCTTGCAAGATGACATTGAGAGGATGCTACTGCTGAACCTATTCCTGACAGGTAGAAAGTTATCGTAACTCCTTTATAAGTTGTTTTATAGATATGCGTATCGCCATTGCAAGCCGGCATAGTTGCAATAATTTCAGATTCGTAGGAATCAAGTAAATGCCGATGAATCTCCTTCGAGAATATTATCAGGCATATATCTGCAAAATCTCCACGTCTGCCGTAGAAATCAAACAGATTGATCATTGGTTCAGTTTCAATATCATAACTATCAGTAATCATAGCATATTGAATCAGATGTGAGTTTTATATTGCTCCGGTATCTCAAGATTGAAAGTTCTGCATAATAACAGGACGTCGTGGACATCATTTTCATCGTATTCATATCCAAGATGGAACTGTACCTGTGCCTCCGGGTTTATGCATGTTACCTCAATATTCCCGATATTTCCTTTACCTGAGAAAGTTTCGCTTGGGAAAGTGTATCCGTCATATAGAATTCCATCTTCGACATATTCGAAACAATGCAGATCGATTATTCTTCCGTTGTCATCTTTCCAGACAGTATGGCTATCGGTCGTATAGTCCATTACAACTTCTCTGTATCCCTTCCAGGTAATCACGGATATGGCCTTACCATAGTCTTTCTTCTCTACGAACAGATCGATGTCGTTATGTATTCTTGTTTCTCTGCCTATAAGTGCATCGACACCCCAACCGCCGTCCAGAAACACCTTTACAGATGCTTCAGACAGCATTTCAAGAATCTCACATGCATCAAAATAAGTGACCATAAAATCCTTAATTCCGCAACACTATAGTTTAACATTATTTATAAGTGCCTGAGCAACAA
>OBWQ01000053.1_pt1 | contig 93347 bp, 115 predicted proteins | sample 1476511 | NCBI WGS metagenome assembly OBWQ01 (sample SAMEA2580126, study PRJEB22360) | human gut metagenome | biome: human gut; feature: human-associated habitat; material: faeces | place: Denmark | collected 2008/2010
ACGAGGCGCTGGGCATGCTCACGTACTTCGCCGACCCGTACAGTTCCTGGCAGCGCGGCAGCAACGAGAACAGGAACGGCAGGATCCGCCGCTATCTGCCCAAGGGAACCAGTTTCGAGGATCTCACGCAGGACGAGCTCGACGCGATCGTCGGGGAGATCAACGACACCCCCATGAAACTCCTCGGATACAAAACGCCCAACGAGGTATGGGACGAGGAGATGGCCAAGCTACAATCAAAACAAGCCGACCCGAAACCAGCCGTTGCACTTACAAGTTGAATCCGGGAAAAGCGATGGGGAAACGAATGTAAGCCATATGGACCTGTTCCACAATGAGTTTGCTGCCTTAGGATAAACCGCAGGTCTGAAGGTTCTCGAAGAGGTTTAAGTTACCTCCCATTTTGTCTAGAAGCCTCTCACCTCCATCAGAACAGCAAACATGGTCATGTACTGTTGCAACTTTACATTTGTTGAAGATTGGGACTAAATTCTAATATGAGGTAGCTGTTTGCAGTCAAGGAGGACGCTATGGTTTCAGATACTAAAGCAGTAAAGTCGGTCGGAGAATTTTGGACGTGCTGTAAGTTGGCGATGAATGGTTGGGCTCCAGCACTAACGAGAGACGGTCTGGAACGAACGGACATACTTGCGGAGAGAAGCCACGCTCCTTTTGATGTCACGCAAATTAGCGTGCAGGTCAAAACTTCCCGCAATGAAAGATGGGCGTTAAACCCTGCCAAGATCGGCTCTCAACGTAGCTTGTATGAATGGTTCGTCTTGGTCGGATGGAATGAAAACGAGCAGACCCTGTCCAGCTATATTGTTCCTCGGAATCATGTATCTGCTGGAGCATGGTTGGGACATATGAGATGGCTGACCGATCCCACTGCTAAGCGAAATCGAAATTGCGGGCCTGAACAAGCCCGTATGGATGTTTCGGTTTTCGGCGATTACAAAGACCGATGGGATTTACTGCTGAAGCCAACTAGCCAGACTCCGATATTGCTTCCTCATGAACTTCATGAATTTGCTCTAATTGCCGATGCTTCCAACAGCAAGTTGCCTGAATGGCACCCTTGGTCGGGAGACAGCTTACCTGAATGGTGATTAAAACGCATAGCCATCACGTTTTTCCGTGATGGCTTTTCTTAAGCTCGGATTCGGGTATGAGAAGCCCTCATGGTCGAAAGTCGCAAGGTCTGAATGTCGACAAAGACGGAATAGCCACATCTTCAGACACCATTTCATGCATCATCAGATGCCCAATTTCATGAGCAATATCGAAACGGACACGTTCTGCAGTCTTACTGGTATCTACCGCCACATACGGCACACCATCGAACATAAAACTGAAAGCATCCACGTCTCGTCCGACAGTCGGCAGACTAAATAGTCGAATGCCATGAGCTTCCGCAAGACTCGTCATCTCGGGCAACGGATTCTCACCATATCCCAAAATCAACGGAAGAAGCCACAGAACCATCAGTCCAGCTCCGGAATCCTCATCCCATCACATGCCACTGTTCTTCATCAGCTTCTCCGACTCCAAAGTAAGTGACCCATCCTCGGCCAGCAGAGGAGTATCTAGCACGGCCTTGATTGATGCTGCAGTGGACGCAGCTGCGGCAATAGTCTTCTTACTTTCCTGACGGAATTGCGAATAATCCGTTCCCTCGGTCTTTATGATATTTTCCATTTCAAGAATTGAAGGCAGGAATTTAGCATCAAGACGGGCAAGCAAAGCGTGGAACATATAGCTGCGTCTACGAATGGCAACGCACTGGTCCGCACCGGCCATCATCTGCTCACAATATTTGCTTGCCTCAGCAGACTGGGTCTTCGCTTCCTCAAGGTTTTTACCACCCTTAGCACCGATGATAACGCCCATGACCAGCAATGCAGGACCTGCGACTAAACCTCCAAGTACAGCGGCACCACCGGCCATGCCCAAGCCACCTGCGGCCAAGGACCCTCCCCCGAAGAACGCCAACGTGGCGTTGGAAGCAGCCACACCACTTAATGCACTGATCGCAGTTCCTGTGGAAGCCGTGGCGAGTGCCGACGCGGCACTATATGCACCAAACGCAGCCAATGCACCGCTGGCCGCCCCGGTCACACCGCCTTCCAGCAAAGACGAAGCTATGTTTCCCATGGTTTTGAGCTCAGCAAAAGCCGCTTTGTCTATGCGCAGTTTATTGAGCTCATCAAGCCCTTCGGACGCGGTGAAATCAACATTTTTCAGCTGTTGAAAAGCATCAAGGAAGCGCTGAACGCTCCCATCCAAAATAATGACTTTCTCTTTGCCCAAGGCATTCAGGGAATCTGAACATTGCCTACGAAGCTTTTCGAGGTTATTAGCTGCCCATCGAATGCGTGCTCCGGAATTGTCGTTAAGCTGATTCGCCGTGTGCTGATCAAGACTACCTTTGGCAGCCATACCCACGCCTGCGGTACCGGCAGCAGCGGCCATTCCGATGAATAGTGGAACAACAAAAAATGGCATAGTGAATTCCTTCCTGGGTTTCTCTTATTTGCGTCCAAAGAGGCCACCGAAGAAGCCTTGTACAGCATTGGCCGCATCGCCCGCACGTTTTGCAGCCTCATTGGCTGCGTCACCCGCACGTTTCGCAACCTCATTGGCTGCGTTGCCTACCGGTTTCAGCACTGCATCATTCACCGGCTTCAGCGCATCGCCAACTTGGTTGAGAACAGGAGCAACATTATTGTCAAACGTATGCTTCACCGCATCCGCGGCTCCCTGAGCACCCTGCTGAACCTGATCCACAACCGGAGCGACCACCGAGTCAACGGCATCCTTGGTCTGATCAAACACGTCCTTCTCTGGAACCATGACTTCCGGGGCTGGCGCTGCCGTCTCGTCTTCAATCAGCAACACGGCAGCGTTTTGGAGAACATTCACGCGCTCTTCCAGCTGATCCACCATGGGGCGAACTTCACTATATGGCAGTTCGGAATTGCTGATCCAGTCGAGCTCGCCTCGCACGTCATACGCCGCGCGCATAAGATGTTCCATTTCGGGGTATATGGAACGATCGGCAATCATCGTCCGGGCAATATGTCTGATGAGTCTGCTTTCTACTGCATCATATTCCCCATCGGCGAAGGCAACTGACAACATATTCCACAGAAGCAGCCTTGATGCAATTCCTGCAGCTCTTTTATCCGTTCGATGCGACAAGACTGCATCAACACCCTCAACAATTACGTCGTAGCGATCATCGGAATCGTGGCACTGGTTTATACGCTCATCGCACGAATCGATAATCTCTTTGCGATAATCATGGAAGTGCTTTGCATCCAAATTGTCACCTATATGATCGAATAGTGCGCGTTCGTCGTCACGGACTGATCCATCGACAGCAATCAGATAATAAAATGCTTGTAATGCATCACGTGTTTTGATGTACTTCATTAACTGGCTCCTCCTTATAAAACGAAATTGTCGTCTGACGCCATCAAATCATCAAACTCCTGCTGAGTCCGAAACCTTGGCAAGTATCCCAAGGATTCTTGAATTTCGGCGTTTCCGGTCAAATATCCATCAATATCATTGGAAATCAACGCTTGATCCATTGCATCGAATGCTCTATTAAACAATTCATCATGAGTCGCCAGATAATTCTCGACATCCCTAGACATATCACGCCTATATTGGCGGATGAGCTCCACCGCTTCCGCACATTCGCGTTCCACACGAATACGCTCCTCTTTCGCCAGCTCATAGTCATGCAGAGCAGTGGATAATTCCTCATATACGGCAACAGCTGCAGCATATCCCAAGGTGCTTCCAGCCATACCAACCATCGCAGCCATAAAAGCACCATCTGCAGGTACTGCGGCCATCGCCACGGCAACGCCCATCACTCCTCCGAGCTGCCCCATTCCCTGCTGGCCGAGGCGCTCTATACAAACAGCTCCAGTAATCTCGCCGCGGCAATACAGTGCAACCACCTTGGAAACATCCGTTACAGTGGAGACCATCGTAGCTGCAACGTTCGTTCTCGATAGACTACGCAGATACTCGCTCGACGCGTTTTGCATGGCACCCTTAATGGCAGCGCCGGAAAAAGCGGTGACATAGCCGAACGCCGCAGCCAAGCCTGCATCGACGCCGACGTTTCTCGCTGCCTCCGCTGGCTCAATAGAGCCATTAATGCAGGCAACCATATTTCGAATCAGAGAAACACCACCACCAATCAGCGCACCATTCCTTGCCTGCTGCAGACCGGCTTTATTGGCAACTCTGGCTACATCTTTCGCCACCATGCGTCTGGGATGTTCTCGCGCATACAACGCTTCTCGCTTGGTGAGTCCACTTTTCCGCAGGCTTTTCTTAATCTGTTTCAGATCATCGATTTGCTGCTGAATAGCCTCAGAATTCTTGCCGGCAAGCCGACCTCCATCCAGCTCGCCCTGAAGTTTTCGTATCTGTTCGTTGATGCCGTCAGGCCCATCACCCATCAGTACATCGTAATAATCATCCGGAATAACCATGCTGACGTCTGCATCACGATATTTTGCATATTTCTTGCTTTTCAACTTATCAAGAAGCTTTTTCGGGCTACTGCCGACGAACTTCATTTGAGCCTCAGAGCCGATGATTGGTTTGCCCAAGTCATCCACTTCGACAATGTCCACGATGGGGTCGTTCGACACTTGCCGTCCATCTGGATGCTTCACGTCATCATATCGTTTGAATCGCGTATCGTTGCCAGCAATGATGTTATCGGCGTTCTTCCTGGCTACCGCCTCAACCTCGGCACTAAAACCCGCTTGCTGAGCTAGATTCTGCTTTTTGAATTCATTGCTAGTCTCCATCTTAGCAATGGACTTCAAGGTCTTAGGAGGTCTGGAATTCTCATCAGCAGGTTTCTCTCTATCACCCGCATAGGCCGCTAAATGTTCCTTGATGGCAGAACCAAAGCGTTGCACGGTTTCCGCCGCAACACCTTCCAGCGCCTTTCCCATAATGCGACGGTTTTCGTCTTCCTTGCGTTCCTCGTTATTTCGACCGATATGAGTTTCATCATCCGCCATAGGATGCCCCCTCGCATATGCCACATCTACGCCAACCACATATATCAGAAAAAAATGTTCTAATACTGTAATCAGTTCTTCAGCCGTGACCTGTTAATAATCCTACATTATAGCGGCAGAAAAACTCACCATATCGTCATCCTCGATTAACGATTAGATAGACATACTTTTGCGAACAACACAGGCACCACCGTATGGAATGTGTCCAACAACCGTTGGCAAAGCCAAATCCCTCACACTATTCGAACCCGAATGCGTCTCAATCTCTGTCCCCCACTAGCGGCGCATCCCCGTCCAAAGCAGTCTGGGCGTCGAGCAAGTGGGATTCGATGATGCGCATCCAGAAGAAGGGAGTTCTCGGCAATGTTCAGCGGAACGAGACATGGGAGCGTCCAGTGCTTGGGCGTGATCGTGGAGAACAGTAGGCAGGGAGTCCTCACTGTTGATGGTGGCGTACTGGCCATCTTCATCGCATACGGAAACAGTAGGTTGCTACTCACCGCGAGCGCCTTAATGCCACGCCGACTCCGTCCGTCCAAGCACATCCTCAATAAGCTCACGCCCGCGCAATACCGCCAGCCACTGAGCGGGAATGGCATCGAATCCATATTTGATGCCGGCCAGGTATCCGGCGACGGCGGCGGTCGTGTCTGTATCGTCACCCAAGTTGACAGCGGCGAGCACACAACTCGCATAATCATCGGTATTCGCGAGGCACCAGAGCGCCGCCTCATACGTGTCTTTGACGAAGCCGCTCGAACCAACTTCATCACGCGGCATACCGCGTAGCGGTTCATCATCCAGCTCTTGCGGCCATATGCCTTTGATGAGTCCGTCGCGCAACACATCCACCATGCTCGAACAGGCCTCCATCGAGATTGCATGAGCGTGCGTGATTGCAGATGCGGCACGTACGTCATCCGCGGAAGCATCCGCGAACGCCAACGGCATGATCCGCATCAGTGAGCCGTTGCCATTGTCTCGTTCACCGCTTAAGCCCACACGCTGCTGCAACGCGATGGAGACCGTTCGCCCGCAATCGAAGACTCGTCCGTCAATCGCGTATTCGCCATTACTCAGCCATGCCAGATATCGCTCTCGCATATCTTCAGTATTGACTTGCCATTCATTGGCGATCAGCGAGTCCAATGTGGCGAGCATCATGCTGGTATCGTCCGACCATGTGCCAATCGGCTGGTTATGCGTACCGTATCCCGTCATACCTTCGCATCGGAAGGTATCTCTCGGCATGAATTCATAAGGCACGCCCAAGGCATCACCGACTGCTTGGCCACACACGGCTGCTCTTAACTGCTCGAATGTTCCGTTCATCATTGACGCCTTTCGATTTATGCCCCTCACTCTACATATGTTTCAACGATAGGTATAATCGGGCCCACTGAGCATAAGCGAGGTGGGTAATGAGTCTAAGGGAATTAAGGTTAAAGCGAGGGCTGACACAAAAGCAACTAGCCGATAAGCTCGGCTATACACGTGAGCGTATAGCCGCTATCGAGACAGGCGCGCGGCCTATCGGCGGCGTGAGTCTTGATAAGGCCATTGAGATATGTGACGTGTTGCGCGTGAGTAATCCTCGCAAACTGTTAGAGGCTGAGAAGCCGAAAGAAAACACTAGTGAAAGCTAGTTGTGTGCCCTAACTCAATCTTTGAGCGTAGGCCGGTTAGCGGCTTAATCAGGTGCAATCCCTGACTACGCACGACGGCGGCACTGCCGCTACATAAATGCCCCGCAAGCACTAGCAATACTTGCGGGGCTGACCTTTATCAATGCACTCAATAGAGGCAGTACCCAAGTGTACCGCCTCACACGGAAGTAAGGAACCATGACTGACTTATCCTGGATTACCAAGCAACTGACCGGCGAAACTACAAAGACGCTGACAGCACACCGTACACATCTGTGTGAGTATCGATCCGCCGCTCAGAACTACTTTGCAGAGCGAAAACACGGATAGGTCAAGGGAATACCCCGCTGAATCGTCGTCAGCGAAGCAACTCAGAGAGTTAGTAGAGGAAAAGCCTCGCTAAGTGGCCTTTTAGTAGAGCAATGCCTCGGTCCGCCCGAGGATTTGCCTCACTGAGACTGCTCAGCGAAGCAAAAGCTCGACTTAACCGCAGAATCGCTTCACTAACCGCCTATCAGTGAGTCAAGATCTCAATTCACTAGAGGATTTGCCTCGCTAATATGCAGGTATGCTCAATATACCGACGTACTGGAATCTCCACGAAGATGAGAGGAACTCAAATGGCACTTAGGTTTCTCAGCACCAAAGAAGTTAGCGAGCGCCTCGGCGTCAAGAACGCATCAGAATATAAGCTGCCGGAACCTGACGTATATATGGCACTACTAAAGGTTAGCTACCTGAACAATAGATGATTGGAATGCAAGCCGTCCTGGTCGCGGTGTTGGCGGTGGAAGGTCCCTCAAGAAGAAAGACTAGACGCATCAGAATTCTTCAGCATCGTGTTACTCACCTGATTCTAATCATCTTCAGCCCCAGCTTCTGGCAACGAAAATCCATCTTGACTGAAGTATTCAACCCTCTTAATGACTGTTTGGTGGGCATCCTCATCATTGCCCCACCAGCGCCAACCCCATTCAGACGGATCTGGCACTGATTGCCTGCAATCCTTAGCCATACGCCGCAGTACACGTGGATCGAATACTCGTCCAACTCGAAAGTTCGTCAGTCGATTACGTGGAATGAACATACCTACCATTCGCCATTGCTTACGCGCTTTCCCAATCACAAACAATGTTCCACCGTCATCCTTTAGGCTCGTCCTCCATTCAGTCGACACATACACTTTTGTTCCAGGACTGAATATCTTCGTTCCATGCCCAATATGATGGTCAACACCAACCTCATGCTCATCTACGACATTTGCTATTACGCACCAAGTCCATGGCTCTTGCTCATCGTTCTGAGGAATACACATGACAACCCCACAGTCATCTTCATCGCCGATCGCACTGTTTGCGTATACCAAACCGCTACTTCTCTACCAGTTAACCAGTGGAGTCGTTCACAAGCAAACTGTAGAGCCTTCTTGCCATACATGATTCGGACAAGCACTTCTACGTCCTGTGCGATATTTTCGAGCTCTTAACAAATAGAGCCATCGCATTGCTCGACATGCTGCAGGTATGCCCTGTGTTCTTGGTGTCGGTTCAGTTCTCACGTTGCTGCGTGCAGCGTCAATAATTCGCTCTCGGCGTTCCACGATGATTCTCATACATTCCGGACTAGTGTGAATGGCAGATACAGTTAATTCGCCCAGTCCGAAGGAGGACATTATGGGATTGTTTGATTCGCTGAAGAACATGTTCGCGCATCATGAGCACCATCATGGAGCCAGCATCGGTCAGCCGCTCACTCTCGCCGACGCCAAAGCAGTGCTTGCCTTTATTGTGGTGCATCAGCAGCTTGCGGACATGCGCAAAGTGGCGGATGCGGTCAAGCAATTGCAGGACGAGATGCCGCAGTACATCACATTCGGCATGTCGCATTATTACAGCGAGCCTAAGCGCGTGCGCTTCCAGTCCGAGGGTGGCAAGTTCATCGATGCGGACGCCATCGCCACCGCATTTGCCGAGACCACCGTATTGCAGGACGAGTGCAAAATCCAGCATCTGATGGGAGATATCGAAGACAACCGCGAGCATCGCGATCCGGCAAAGACGCCAGCAGTACCGATTGATGAACTCGTGCGCGTCACCAATGAAAGGCTTGCGACCGGCAACGATGAGGGGCAACGCCGTGCATGGCTGTTCGCCTTATTCGATCAGCTCGATGACATTGCCGAAGCGACAAAGAACAATCTCGAGCCGCTTGCCGCAGCGTTGAATACGATTCTACGAAACAGCTCCACAATTATTGGCAAATCCGCCACTGCCGACGCCGGCAACAGCAGCAACAATGCCAATGCCGGCGATGCACGTTCCCGTATCATCTCCCTAATCGCCGACGCTCTGTTCCCGGCCGCAGAATCCTCGAAGACAAGCAAGTCCTCAGCATCCGCCGCCATCCGCGAACTGATGCTCAATCCCACCGCAACATCGCTCGATTACATGCCAGCCATAGACGTACTGCGCGCCCACGGTCTCACTATTTGCCGGTGAGTCCGAGAAGTCAACCGGTGGTTCATACGGCAGTGGTTCATACGGCGCATACCGCACGAACCACTGTGTCCGAACAACGAGAACGCACTACTTCTCCAGCTTCTCCAACTTTTCCAGTGCCTTCAACAGCGAATCAACATGACCTTTGGCACGTACGTTGTAGCGAGCAAGCGCCACGGAACCGTCGGGATTGATGATGAGCGTCGAGCGAATCACGCCTACGTGTATCTTGCCGTAGAGCTTCTTTTCGCCATATGCGCCGTACAGCTTGTGCACGGTCAGGTCGGGATCAGACAGCAGCGGGAATGTGAGATGGTCGTGCTCGGCGAACTTGCGCAGTTTCTCGAGTGAATCCTTGGAGACACCGAGCACCGAAACATTCTGCGACTCCAAGCGTGCGAGATTATCTCGGAAATCGCAAGCCTCAGTGGTGCATCCGGGCGTCATTGCCGCCGGATAGAAGTACAGTACAACCCTACGTCCGTCCTCGAGCACGTCAAACAGATTGATTAAGCCGTTCTCCGCAGTGCCGGGCACAATCGCCGGCAGAGTGAAATCAGGAGCCTCACTCCCCTCTTGCAGACGGGCGTATACAGGAGCTTGGGCGGAATCATGAACAGTAGCAGTCATGCGTCCCATAATAGGTGTCCGGGCCCGCGACATCTATCACAGACTTTCGATGACCACTGATTGCGTCAATAATTCGGCACGTTATATTCGACAGTAATATGCCATCAAAGCGTCGGCAGCGGGCTCTGAAAGACTCGACTAATCGCACAACTGCGGGTCGGCAAAACGGCGATTCTGCAGAACCGGCATTATCTGGCGTGCGGAAGCAAGGCATTCGCGACTAAGCCCAGTAGCAATAAGCTCGGCTCCCTCATCGCCCGCCGAAGCGACAACCTCACCCATCGGATTGATGATACGGCTGCATCCGATGTTCCGCGAACTCACCTCACTGCAAGCCAACACATAGCAAGTGTTTTCCAATGCGCGAGCCGCATTCAGCAGCTTCCAATGCTGCTCTTTCAACGGGCCGCGCACCCAAGCGGCGCTTACAACAATCGCATCTGCCCCGCGCACGGCCAGTGAGCGAGCGGTTTCCGGGAATCGTACGTCATAGCAGGTCATAACGCCGATCTTCCAACCGTCAATATCGACGATAGGCGGCAACGCATCTCCTGGGAGAACCACGTCGGATTCGCGGGCCGAGAACGCATCGTAAAGATGCAGCTTGCGATATTCAGCGATAATTTCACCATCGCAAATCACAAGGAACGTGTTGGAAACTCGGGAATCTGCATCCCGTTCTGTTCCTTGCTCCGGCGCAACATGCACGGTACCCATCAGCACTATATGCCGCTGCGCGCTGATACGCCGCAAGCCGTCTACAAACGGCCCGTCCAGTGGTTGCGCGTGCGCGGCAGCATATGAATCGTCATCGCCACGCCGCGCAATCAAACCTTCCGGCAATACCAGCAACTTCGCGCCGCCCGCCGCAGCATCACGCGCAAATCCGTCGATGATCTCCAGATTCCGTTCCGGCTCCTCCGTCACCGTAAACTGCGCAACAGCAACTGGCAAGGACTTCGCACTCATCACACCAGTCCCAACGTCTTGAAGGCGTTGGCCAGGCCGTCCTGGTGAATATCGGTGGTGGTGAAGTCACAGAAGGCTTGGATGCCGTGGATGGCATTGCCCATGGCCACGGATGTGCCGGCGGCTTTGAGCATGGCGGTGTCGTTGTCGGAGTCGCCGATGGCGATGGTGTCGGCAACGGAGTACCCCAGCAAAGAAGCCACGTCGCGCACGGCGGTGCCCTTGTCGATGCCGTTGATGAGCAGTTCGCCGTTATTCGGCGAGATCTTGTCGTATGAGCCGTGCACGAGCTCGAACCAGGGGGCAAGATCATGCTGAGTGTCCTCGAAGGAAACATCCGGCTCGGGCCCGGTGAAATACGATCCCTTGCTCACATGAATCGTGTGACCCAGCGTGGAGCCGGCCGGCACGTCAATCTCGTCCAGCAAATGCCAGAACCGCGCAAACTCACCGCGATTCCAGGTCTTGCCCTTAGACTCCAAATGGCGGCGATAACCTTCGGAAATGTACATGCCGTCCGCACCCTGCCATTGGTAGCTTTCGATATGATGTTCGGCAAAATAGGCCATCGCCGCATCGATGGCTTCGGGCGATACGAGGTGCTGGAACAGCAGCTTATCGCCGATATTCGCCTGTGCGCCGGCTACGGAAACTACACCGTCGAATCCAAGATCCAGAATGTTGCGTTCGATTTTCGGCACGGATCGACCGGTGCAGATGAAGAGCTTGTGACCGTTGGCTTGGGCCCGCGCACACGCCGTTTTTGCCGACTCCGGCACAATATGATTCTCATCAGCCAGCGTGCCGTCGATATCAATGAATACGAGTTTGCTACTAGTCATGTCGCTTTCCGTCATATGTCGAACCTTCCCAAGTCAGCTTACGCTGACAGCCCCCTCCAGAGGGGGCGAAGAGAAAAATAAAACCTGCCGAAAAAGGAAAAGTACTGCTGACACCTCCCCCAGTCGGCTTGGCCGACGGCTTCCGCTGGCGGAGACCAAAACGGCATCACACGGCGTAGGCGGCCCAGCGGCCGTGAGTGTGCTGGACTTCGATGGGCATACCGAACAATTCCGAAAGGCGTTCGTCGGTCAGTCCATCTTCCAGCGCACCGGTGTAGACGATGGTGCCCGCACCAGGATTACCCATTGAATCCACGCCCGCTTCGGTGGCATCTTCGGCGGGAATCGGCTTGCGGCCCATAATAGCGATGTGATCGAAGCCTGCCGGAATCTCCTCCAGACGATGAGTAACCAAGACCACGGCGCGATCGGAGCTTTCCTCGCCGATACGGCTCAGCGTGCGCATCACCTGCTCGCGGCCGCCCAGGTCAAGGCCGGTGGTCGGCTCGTCCATAATCAAAAGCTCAGGATCGCCCATCAGCGCACGGGCGATCAACACACGGGTGCGTTCGCCTTCGGACAGTCGCCACATCTCCTTGCCTTCCAGATAGGAGACGCGGAAATCACGCAGCAGCTGGCGTGCGCGGGCGTATTCTTCGTCCGTGTAGGTGTCGCGCCAACGTCCGGTCACGGCGGACAGGCCGGTGACCACGGCATCCAGCGGGTCCTCGAACTCGGGGAACTGGCGACCCAGGTCGGCCGAGGCGAGACCGATGCGGGTGCGCAGCTTGAACACGTCGTATTTGCCGAGCTGGTGGCCGAGAATGAACACGCGGCCTTCCGAGGGGAAGGTGCGGGTGGCCAGCATGCCGACTGCGGTGGATTTGCCGATGCCGTTCGGTCCGAACAGCACCCAACGCTCCCCCGCATGGATGGTGAGGTTCACGTCGGTGATGATGACGCGGCGGTTGCGGCGGAATTCGACGTTGTCAAGTTGGAGGACGGTTTGGGACATGATTCTCCTCAGTGGTACAAAACGGAGGGAGAGCACCGCTTATTGCACGGTCTCTCCCTCCGTCACGCTGCGCGAGCCTGCGCTGTCTCGCTTTTACTTCTTCTGTTCGTCGAGCACCGACTGGTAGACCTCCACGGTCTTGTCGCCGATGGACTCCCAACTGAACACGTCGCGGGCACGCTCATAACCGGCCTGACCCATCTTCTTGGCAAGCTCGGGGTCGGCCATAATCTTGTCGATGGCGGCGGCCATGTCGTGCACGAACTTGTCCGGATCGGTGGGGGTGCCGGTGCCGTCGTGCAGCTGGTCGATCGGGACCAGGTAGCCGGTTTCGCCGTCGACCACAACTTCCGGAATGCCACCGGTGGCGGATGCGACGACCGGCAGGCCACAGGCCATGGCCTCAAGGTTCACGATGCCCAGCGGCTCGTAGATGCTCGGGCAGATGAAGGCGTCGCAGCCGTGCTCCAGCGCGTTGAGCTCGGGCTTCGGGAGCATTTCCTCGATCCACACGATGTTGCCGCGCTCCTCGTCCAGCTTGGCGAACGCGTTCTTGACTTCCTCGGCGATTTCCGGAGTGTCGGGCGCACCGGCGCACAGCACCACCTGAATATCCTTGGAAATCAGGTGCAGGGCCTTGAGCAGGTACGGCAAACCCTTCTGACGGGTGATGCGGCCCACGAACAGCAGGGTCGGCTTGGAACGGTCGATGTTGTAACGCTCAAACACCTTCCAGCCCGGATCGTCAGGGGCCGGAGTAGCAAAGTCAGACATGGTGATGCCGTTGTAGACCACAACCACCTTGTCCGGGTCGAGGTTCGGATAGGCGGTCAGAATATCCTTGCGCATGCCACCGGAAACGGCGATCACGCGGTCGGCGTGCTCGTAGGCGTCCTTCTCGGCCCAGGAGCTCAGGTTGTAGCCGCCACCAAGCTGCTCACGCTTCCATGGGCGGAACGGTTCCAGGGAGTGGGCGGTGATGACCAGCGGCGTACCGTGCAGCATCTTGGCCATGTAGCCCGCCAAGCAGGCATACCAGGTGTGCGCGTGGATGATGTCGGCGTCCACATCATTGGCGATCTGCAAATCAACGCCGAAGGTCTTCAATGCGGGGTTGGCATCAGCCAGCTCAGAAGGCGTGTCATAGCCGACGACCTTCAAGCTGCCCTTAGCATCGGCAGCATTCGGGATAGCAGGAATGTCCGCCTCGGTGCGCTTGCCATCAAACGCACGAACGGTTACGTCGATGCGCTCGGCAAGCACCTTGGACAGTTCCTCGGCGTGTACGCCGGCACCGCCATACACGTGCGGCGGGTATTCGCGGGTTAGAATATCAACTTTCATCGGACTGCCTCTCCTTCGTGCGTCAGAAAGAAACTCAAGCACTTCTTACTTTAGGGCACCGCATACAAGAAAACGCACAACTTCCGTCGTGCGTTTTGCTTTTCAAGCCGGATTTACCGGGCAAAAGATCAAACGGCCGTGCCGTTCTGGTCCAGATTCGGATTGTGCTTGGAATCGCCAGCCGTAAAGAACAGGCTCAGCACACCCACAATGAACACCGCGGAAACGGTGATGATCAGCCACATCGGATGGCTTGGCAGCCACATAACCACGAAGAACGCGATAATCGCGATGGCGATCAGCGTCCAGCTGCCCACGCGGAACCACTGACGCAGCGAATGCGGTGCCTTGAACATCTTCGGATTCGTGTAGTTCGGGTTAGTGGTCAGCAGGGTTTCGGTGTCCGCGATCGTACCGCCGCTGGGCTTCCATTCGGTGCCGTCGGTGCCGTCCTGCAGACGCTGGGACTTCTGCTGCAGCTGGTATTCGTCAATCATTCCCGAGCGACCGCGGCCACGGGTCTGGTCATACTGCGACGGCACTCCCCTGCGGCCTGCTTTGGCTTGGGCACGGCGTTCTGCACGATTCGGCATTTCACTACTCCTGTTTCGACGGTGACACTGTTGGCTATATTACTCGCTTGTCGGCGGCAATTTGCCACCAGTCCATCGGAACCCACTGTGTGTCATTGTATTTTCAGTCGGTGATGCGATAGGTTTGCGTATGGAAGTCGCAGGTGACCGCAGTGCCGTCCGCGAATACCGAACGCTGCACCAGCGGATCATCATCCACGAACTCGTGACGAACCAGTTCCTGCATGCCGACCCGCTCATGGAATGCAGCGACCGTATGGCAGCGTTCGATGTCGTTTTCCGTGCGAGCGCGCTGTTCGTCGTCCATGTCGCCGTCAACGCCGATGTATGCGGCATCGCGAATCAGGTATGGAGCTCCGCCGTTGAGCAAGGCGTACAGCATGTAATCGTCGCCGTTCACCACACGCTCCATCATCCATGGTTCGATAACGCAATCATGGTAGACAAGGTTATACAGCGGCACCGGCACACCTTGGCGCGGCTCGTTGGGTGAGCGCATCTGGAAGTCGTATGGTGCGTAATGGCAGAATATCAGGCTTGGCACTGCCCAGTCCGATACCTCTTCGGACGAGGAGAGGATGCCGTGCGAGAGCAGATATTCGAAGCATTCGGCGCGGCGGTCAAAGCATTCGCGGCGGGTCATGCGGTGTTCGGGGTTCGAGCATTCGTCGCCTTCGTTGCAGGTGAAAACATCCAAGTATGCACAGTCGAGCTTGATGCCATGCGCGGCAATCTGGGTGAAATTGCGGCGTACGTAGTCCGGTGCGAGCTCGGCGCACAGGTAGGTCTGGTGGCCGCCCGCCCAGCGTGCGTGTTCGGGCATCGTGCCGTCTGCCAGCCGAATCGCATTGTTGGCATCAAAGGTTTGCGCGGTGAAGTAGTAATCGCGGTACTGGTCGTGCGTGCCGAAGATATCACCTTGCTCATGACAGGCATCGACCAACGATTTCATGCCTTCCCAGCCGCCCGCTTCCTGGCAGGCCGGCAGATAGTCGGGGTGTGCGTTGTCGTATCCGGGCTGCGCCCAACCATCCAAGTGCATGTACAGTCGGCCTGCACCCATGCCGTGCAGTGTGCGCATCTGCTTCTCGCGCTGCGCAAAGGTGACCAATGAATCGTTCTTTTCGGGATGGTCCTTGTCATAGTAGAACGAGTCGGGCTGCACTTTGGTTTTGATGCCGACGTGCACCCATGAACGACCAATCAGGTCACGCACGGAGGGATTGCGCGCCGCCTTTTCGGCGAGCGTACGCAAGCGACCTCGTTCGTTGACGTACGAACGATAGGCCTTGCACACCGCCGTGTGATCGGCGTGGTCGAGGAACTGGTAGCGTACCACGCGACGATAATTCATTGTGCCGAGGCTTGGCTCAAACCAAGTATTGATATGGGTGTACGGACCATTGCTGGGATGGTCGATGCCGTAACCGGCATTCCATGGGGTTTCGCAGATGGCGATATACCCGTGTCCGCCTGCACGAAGCTGCGCGAACCACGGCATGTAACCGCCAGCCGTTTCGAAGCGGCCGTCGAAGGCGATATCTTTGGTGCTCACGGCGGTAGGCCATGTGTTGGGGATCATCACACCTTGCTCATGGGTGATGAGTGTCGTGTCATGGTCGTCGGCGCAATCGAAGTCCATGGCTGCGGGCCACGTCACATTAGTGATGTTCAGGCCTTGCTCATTGAGCGGAATCCATTCGAAGAGCACATCGCCTGAGGCACGCTCCACCCATACATAGGTTTCAAAGGAGTATGCGCTGTGCCCAAAGCCGGTGAAGATGCTGCGAATGCCGGTTCCCGTGCCGGTTTCACGCTGCTCATGGGTGATGGAAGTGGCATCTGCGAACGCGAAGGTGCCTTGCGCGCATTGCAGGGTCGGCTTGAAATCAGCGCAGGTATTCCATTCGGCACCGTCGCGCGTAAAAGCGAACTGCATTGTTCGTTCATCGAATCGCACGGTAGTGCCGGATACGGTGAATTCCATAGTTAATGTGCTCCTGTATGTTCTCGATTGCTCCCGATTATGGGAACTCGCTCATATAAACAAGATTAGGGGTGGTCTGCTGTTTGAGACCACCCCCAGTCGGCTTTGCCGACAGCCCCCCCGCCAGCGGGGGCCAACAGAGGTCAGATTGGCTCAGCCCATGGTAATCGGTCGGCAACCCGACCTATAGCAAGGCCAACTCTTTCCAGCAAAGTCGCGCTTACTGCTTCTTGGTCAGTGCGGTGAACACTGGGCCGCCACCGTAATCGAATTCAACGCCGGAAACTGCGGAGGTGCTGGCTGCGGTGGCATTCTGGTTCCACAACGGGATAGCCGGAAGGTCCTGCAGCAGAATCTCCTCACCTTGCTGATAATACTTGTCGGCTTCCTCGGTGGACGGAGCGGAAAGAGCCTTGTCCATCATGGCATCGAACGCGGGGTTCTTGTAGTTGCCGCTGTTGCCGCCCTTGCCATCGGCCGAGCTGGAATCGTACAGCTGCACAAGGTAGTTGTCTGCGGACGGGTAATCCGGGCCCCAACCACTGCGGTATGCGGAGGTCATCTTGCCTGAATCCACATTGGACAGGAACTCGTCGGAAGTGGACATCGGGATGCTCTTGGCATCGATATCCAGCGTGTTCTTGATGTAGTTGCAGATTGCCTCAACCCAGTTCTTCGCAGTGCCATCAGCATTGTATGCAATGCCGAACTCACCGCTCCACGGGGAGATGGCGTTGGCCTTGGCCCACAGTTCCTTAGCCTTCTTCGGGTTGTACTTCAGCACTTCATTGCCCTTAAGGTTCTTGGAGTAGGCGCTGATTGGCGCTGCAATGAAGTCAACGGCCGGCGTGGACGTGTTGTTGAAGATCTTCTCGGCGATGGTTTTGCGATCGATGGACATGGAAATGGCCTGACGACGCAGATTGCCTTCCTCATTCTGGCCGAAGTGGTCAAGCCATTCCGGAATGGTAAAGGAGAGGGTGTTGCCACCGGGCTGATTGTAAGCCTTGATTGACTTATCGGACTGGAAGGTCTTCAGTGCGGTGGATGGGATGGCGTGAGTGAAGTCCAGGTTGTCGCCGCGCAAATCAGCGTAGGCGGAGTCCGGAGATGTGTAAATCATGAAGTCAAAGCCATCGTTCTTGGCCACGCGATTGCCCTTGTAGTCAGGGTTCTTGACCATCTTGATGCTGCGGTTATGGCTCCAGGAAACAAACTTGTACGGGCCGTTGCCAACCGGGTTCTCACCGAACTTCTTCGGATCCTTGAACGCGGATTCCGGAAGCGGCATGTACGCGTGGCTGCCGGACTTGACCGGAAATGCGGAATCAGGCTGGCTGAGCTTCACATCGATGGTGTAATCGTCCACAACCTTCAGACCGGAGAGCGTTGCGCTCGGGTCAACATCCGACTTCTGCAAATCGTCATAACCCTGAATGGTGCTGAAGAAGCTGGCGCTACCCTGCTTGTTGGCACTGTTGGCGGTGTAGTTCCAGGCATCAACGAATGAATGAGCGGTGACCGGCGTGCCGTCGGTGAACTTCCATCCCTTCTTAATCTTGATGACGTAATGCGTGGCATTGTCGCTGGAGGTGATGCTCTCAGCCACCTCGTTGTGAATGCCGCCCTTGGTATCATAAGTAACCAAGCCTGCAAACAGCTGATCGACGACCTTGCCGCCGCCTGCCTCGGTCACAGCGCCTGGGAACAGCGGGTGTGCCGGTTCGCTGCCGTAGACGGAAATGATATTGGAGCCTGACGTGCTGCTGGCATTGCTGAATGAACCAGTCGATCCGCAACCGCTGAGCAGCATGACGATTGCCGCACCGGCCGCGACCAGTGAAGTGACATGACGTGTGTTCATGAATCTCTCCCAAATATTCTGGCGTCGTCTTTTTGGCGACGAAAGACACCATAGGAGCTTCATGTTAACCATGTATGCAAGATTCTCGAAGTATAGACACTACAAGTATTTTTGGAATAATTAATCAGTTTCTACATCCTCGGGGACGCGACTACGGAGAATTTGCGAGGACGTTACACGAATGGTGACGGTACTCACAACGACGGCTAACGACATTTTCAGAACCAAGTCACTGAAATTGGCTACATCCGAACAAGTAGGACCACCTTTGTAAGGAGAAAACGCAAACACTGTCCATTCGTATGAGTTGCAATGAAGCGCAAAAGGTTCATGCAATGCAATGTAATATATTAAGTATCAACATATTTCTTGAAGACTTCTCCAACGACAACGTTGTCGTCCACGTTCGGTTCGAACTGACGATATTCGTGACCACAATCAGCCGACGCTTTCTCCCCCTGAAAGGGATTATCATGAGAACCGCCAAAAAAGCCACCATTGTCGCTCCATGCAATGTCCAAGTGCTCGCTTCTGGAAGCGCAATCGTGCCCAGTGCGAACGTATGGGGTTACCGATATTGGGAAAGCTAGGCCATTATGAACACTCGACTGGCAACAAAAACAAAGGCCGCAATCATCGCTGCCGCGATCAGCCTATTGGCTCTTGCCGTCGGCCTCATATGGATGATGACTCCACATGGCAGTAGCAATGATTCTGCAGCTTCGAAGCAACCTGCTAAGGCACCCGTTTCCGAGCATGTTCTCGACAAACGCTCCGTGACAAAACTCGATAACGCCGTACAGGATGCCGTAGAGCTCAATCGCGAATCGTTTCGCGCGTCGTTCAACGCACGTCCCAGCTATCAGACTGATGAAACCGGTAAACGAAAAAACCATGTCCATTCTTGATACTGACAGTTCGCCATGGGATGCCGGCACCTACCAGCTCACGGCGTACTGCATGGGCAGCGGGACGCTCAACGCGTCATTCTCCATCGGAGAACAGTACGAGGATCGCACCGTCTCCTGTACGGACGACATTGCGCAAGAAACACTGACCATACGAACGGAAGGTGCCTCTGAGGGTCAGGTCAGCATCGCGCCATCCGAAGATTCAGTAAGCGAAATCGCCTACTGGATTAATCATCCCAACAACTAGCACAGATTCTTAATCCGTACCGATTGGTGAAGATTCCACATCCCTGAAATCTCGTCAATAGAAAGATTCCTTCGGAGAGGACTCACCCAGCAAGAAGAGTAGGTATATCATGTGGACGGTGCACATAGCCGCCCACATGATATACGGATATTGCAGTGTTTGGTATGAGCGCCTTCCAACTCTCCTATACCACCGAGCAACTCTTCGCCGCCGGTATGCTGGCACTCATACGCAAGGAAGCACCGACACAAGAGTACGTGCACATCATTGGCAGGGTCTTGGCAACAAACATCTGATGCAATGGCGGGAACACTCGTTGTCGTTTGAGCGCATGATGCTTACCGACACCGAATTGTCAGTGCTGGGCACTAACGAGTTGAAACGCAATCTTGCCGGATGGTGCTTAGAGGGCATTATCGACTTAGCTTCTGGCTTATGCCAGAAAGTCGAAAGGGGCGCCGCTGCTAAATAGAAAACGGCCCCTCAAATGAGGGGCCATGAGGACTATCTAGTGTTGTATGTAAGTTTCCTCGTGAAAGGGAACCACAACAGAGAGATTCAGCGAGGCAGCATCATCGGACGCTGGCTGGCCTTGATCGGGGCCGGCAGCTCACTGGTCTGCTCGCTGGAGAGGTACTCGTCCACGGCTGCGGCGCAGGAGCGGCCTTCGGCGATGGCCCAGACCACGAGGCTCTGGCCACGGCCGGCATCGCCGCACACGAACACGCCATCCTGGGAGGTGGCGAACTTGTCGTTGCGGGCGATGTTGCCACGCTTGTCGAGTTCGACGGGCAGCTGGTCGAGGATGGTCTCGGTGTCCGGGTGCAGGAAGCCCACGGAGATGAGGACCAGATCGGCCGGCAGCACGCGCTCGGTACCGGGCTGTCGGGTAAAGGGGCCGTTCTCGCCGGGGGCCACAGAGACAACCTTCAGGCCGGTGACGTGACCGTGTTCATCGGCCACGAAGCCTTCGGCGGTGGTCGAGTTGTCGATGGTGACCTTGGCCTTCTCCTCTTCGGTGCCTTCGAAGTTCACCGAGTCGGTCGAGTAGATGTACTCGCCACCCTCTTCCATGGAGGAAGTCTTCTGGTAGGTGCGGGCGAAAGTCGGCCACGGGCTGTTGTCCGGGCGTGAAGACGGCTCTTTCGGCATAATCTGCAGCACGGTGACGTCTTTCGCGCCTTGGCGGATGGAGGTGCCGAGGCAGTCGGAACCGGTGTCGCCACCGCCGATGACGATGACGTGCTTGTCCTTGGCGGTGATGTCGTGCACCGGCTTGACGCCGAAGATACGGCGCGTGGCGTCGGGCAGGAAGTCGAGGGCGAAGTGGATGCCGTCGAGCTCACGGCCCGGAATCTTCATATCGCGCGGCACGCGGGAGCCGATGGCCACCACGACGGCGTCGTAACGGTCACGCAGGTCATCCCACGTGATGTCCTTGCCGATTTCCACGTTGGTGCGGAAGCGGGTGCCTTCGGCCTCCATCTGCTTGACACGGCGGTCAAGCAGACCCTTCTCGAGCTTGAAGTTCGGGATGCCGTAACGCATCAGACCACCGATGGCATCGTCCTTCTCGTAGACGACGACGGTGTGGCCGGCGCGGGTGAGCTGCTGTGCGGCGGCAAGGCCGGCAGGGCCAGAGCCGACGACGGCGACCGTCTGGTCGGTCAGACGCTGCGGCGGCAGCGGCTTGACGTAGTCCAAATCCCAGGCCTGGTCAATGATGGTCTGCTCGTCAAGCTTGATCATGGTCGGCGGCTGGTGGATGCCGAGCACGCAGGCCTGCTCGCACAGGGCCGGGCAGATGCGGCCGGTGACTTCGGGGAAGTTGTTGGTCATGGACAGACGGTTGTAGGCGTCTTCCCACTTGCCCTGACGGACCAAGTCGTTCCACTCGGGAATCAGGTTGCCCAGCGGGCATCCGGTCATGCAGAACGGGGTGCCACAATCCATGCAGCGGGCCGCCTGCGTTTGGGTCCACGGTTGCAGGCCGGTTTCGGCGTGAACGTCGAACCAGTCCTTGATACGCTCCTCAACGGGGCGTTCAGCCAGCTCTCGGCGGGTACGGACCTTCAGGAATCCTCTCGGGTCGCCCATGTCAGCGCGCTCCTTCCATAACCTGCTCGTACACCTTTTCCCAGGCGCCGGGCGTATTGAAATCTACATTGTTCGCCTTGGCTTCTTCCATGGCCTTCGTCATGGCCACGAACTGCTTCGGCACTACGTGCGTGAACCGCTTGACGGTCTCGTTCCAGTCCTCCAGCAAAGCCGCAGCGAACTGCGAACCGGTCTCTTCAGCATGCTGCTTGACCAGTGCGTACACCAGCTTGGAGGTTTCGGCATCAAGCGACTTGAAGAGCAGTGCACCGGACTTGATGGCACCCGGGTTGACCTTCTTCATATCGAGGTCAAGCACATAAGTGTTACCACCGGAGAAGCCTGCACCGAAATTGCGTCCGGTGGGGCCGAGCACCACAACAGTGCCGCCGGTCATGTACTCGCAGCCGTGGTCGCCCACGCCTTCGACCACAAACGTGGCACCGCCGTTACGAACGCCGAAACGTTCGCCGGCGCGTCCGGCCACGAACATCTGGCCGGAAGTGGCGCCGAAACCGGTGACGTTGCCGGCGATGACGTTGCTGTGCTTGTCGAAGGTGACGTTATCTTCCGGGCGCACGATCATGCGACCGCCGGACAGGCCCTTGCCGGCGTAGTCGTTGACTTCGCCGTAGATGCGCATGGTCTCGCCGCGCGGGATGAACGCACCGATGGACTGGCCTCCGGAACCGTGCAGGGTCATGTCGATGGTGTCGTCCGGCAGACCTTCCTCGCCGTAACGGCGGGTGATCTCGTAGCCGACCATGGTGCCGACCGTACGGTTGACGTTGCGAATCGGCATTTCGATGCGCACGGGTTCCTTGTGTTCGAGGGCCGGCTGGGCAAGTTCGATGAGCTTGTTGTCCAGCGCCTTCTCCAGCTCGTGGTTCTGCTCGATGGTCTGGTGCAGGATCGTGCCGGGTACCGGGCCGGCCTGCTTGAGCACGTTGGACAGGTCGATGCCGCTGGACTTCCAGCGCTTGATGGCCTCGTCCTGATCCAAGCACTCAACGTGGCCGATGGCCTCCTCAAGAGTCCTGAAGCCGAGCTGGGCGAGGATCTCGCGCACCTCCTCAGCGATGAACATGAAGAAGTTGACCACGTACTCGGGCTTGCCCTTAAAGCGGGCGCGCAGCTCAGGATCCTGGGTGGCAATGCCCTGCGGGCAGGTGTTCTTCTGGCAGGCGCGCATCATGACGCAGCCTTCCACGATCAGGGCTGCGGTAGCGAAGCCGAATTCCTCGGCACCAAGCAGGGCGGCGATGACCACGTCACGACCGGTCTTGAGCTCGCCGTCGCACTGGACGACGATGCGGGAGCGCAGGCCGTTCAGGATCAGCGTCTGCTGGGTTTCGGACAGGCCGATCTCCCACGGGGTGCCGGCGTGCTTGATGGCGTTGAGCGGGGCTGCACCCGTACCGCCGTCATAGCCGGAGATAAGCACCACGTCGGCATGGCACTTGGCCACACCTGCGGCGATGGTGCCGACGCCGAACTCGGAAACGAGCTTGACGTGGATACGTGCCTTCGGGTTGGCCATCTTCGCATCGTTGATCAGCTGCTTCAGATCCTCGATGGAGTAGATGTCGTGGTGCGGCGGCGGGGAGATAAGCTCCACGCCCGGGGTGGCGTGACGGACCTTGGCGATCCACGGCGGGACCTTGGCTCCGGGCAGGTGGCCACCCTCACCAGGCTTGGCGCCCTGGGCGAGCTTGATCTGCAAATCGGTGGCGTGCACGAGGTAATCGGAGGTCACGCCGAAGCGGGCGGACGCAATCTGCTTGATGCGGCTGTAGCGCTGCGGATCATTGATACGGTCGTCGGATTCGCCGCCCTCACCGGAGTTGGAGCGTGCGCCAATCGAGTTCATGGCGATGGCGAGCGTCTCGTGTGCTTCCTGCGAGATGGAGCCGTAGCTCATGGCACCGGTGGAGAAGCGCTTGACGATCTCGGAGGCCGGCTCGACTTCGGCGATGTCGATGGGCTTGCGGTTGGTGTTAAACTTCATCAGGCCACGCAGGGTCATGAGTCGGTTCGACGTGTCGTTGATGTGGTGCGAATACTTCTTGAACATCTGGTAGTCGCCACGCTGGGTGGACTGCTGAAGCAGGAAGATGGCCTCGGGATCGTTGAGGTGGTCCTCGCCGGTGCGACGCCACTTGTAGTCGCCGCCGGTGCGCAGGTTGCGGTGCGGGGACGCGCTCCACTGGTTCGGGTAGGCCACGCGGTGGCGGATGGCCACTTCTTCGGCGATTTCTTCAAGGCTCACGCCGCCCACACGGGAGGTGGTGCCGGTGAAGTATTCGTCGATGACTTCTTGGCTCAGGCCCACAGCCTCGAACAGCTGCGCGCCACGGTAGCTCATGATGGTGGAGACGCCCATCTTGGACATGATCTTGAGCACGCCGGTGGAGAGGGCCTTGGTGAGGTTCTTCACAGCGGTGTCCGCGTCGACCTTGAGGTAGCCGTTACGGGCCAGATCTTCCACGGATTCGAATGCCAAGTACGGGTTCACGCAGGCGGCGCCATAGGCGATGAGGAGCGCGACATGGTGAATCTCGCGCACGTCACCGGCCTCGACGGCCATGGAAATCTGTGTACGGGTGTGGCGGCGCAGCAGGTGGTGCTGCACGGCGGAAGTCAGCAGCAGGGACGGGATCGGACCCCACGTATGGTTGGACTCACGGTCGGAGAGCACGATGAAGTTCTTGCCGTTGGCGATGGCCTCGTCGATTTCGGCGAAGATCTCGTCAAGTCGCTCTTCGAGGGCCTTGCCGCCGCCGGCGACCTGGTAGAGGCCCTTGACCACGTACGGGCGGTAGTAGCCGCCGAGGATGCGGGCCTTGTCAAGGCGCTTGAGCTGGGCCATCTCATCAGAGTTGACCACGGGCAGCGGGATGAGGATCTTCTTGGCGTGCAGCTCGGAATCGGCCAGCAGGTTCGGCTCGGGGCCGATGGCGGATTCGAGCGAGGTGACGATCTCCTCACGCTCCCAGTCCAGCGGCGGGTTGGTGACCTGTGCGAACTTCTGGGTGAAGTAGTCGAACAGCATGCGGCTGCGGCTGGAAAGCGCAGGCATAGGCGCATCGTTACCCATGGAACCGAGCGGTTCCTTGCCGGTGTTGGCCATCGGCGTGAGCAGGAGCTTCAGATCCTCTTCGGTGTAGCCGAAGGCGCGCTGACGGCGCTGGACGGACTGGCCGGAGTGGCTGACGTGCTCACGGCGGGGCAGGTCGCTCATTTCAACGGAGTTGCCTTCCACCCACTTGCGGTACGGGTGCTGGGCAGCGAGGTTCCTCTTGACCTCTTCATCGGGAATGATGCGGCCTTCGGCGGTGTCGACCAAGAACATCTCGCCGGGCTCAAGACGACCCTTGGACACGATGTGTTCCTGCGCGATCTCCGGCAGAACGCCGGCCTCGGAGGCCAGAACGATGTAGCCGTCATCGGTGAGCTGCCAGCGGCCGGGACGGAAGCCGTTGCGGTCGAGCAGGGCGCCGACCTGGGTGCCGTCGGTGAAGACGATGTCGGCCGGGCCATCCCACGGCTCGATAAGCGTGTTGTTGTACTCGTAGAAGGCGCGCACGTCCGGATCGAGATCCGGGTTCTTCTCCCAAGCCGGCGGCAGCATCATGCAGATGGCGTGCGGCAGGGAGCGGCCGGCGAGGTGCAGCAGTTCGAGGCACTCGTCGAAGGTGCCGGAATCGGAGTAGCCCGGGGTGGTGATCGGCAGCAGCGGCTCGAATTCACCGAGCAGTTCGCTGCTCAGGCGGCCTTCACGGGCGGAGAGCCAGTTGCGGTTGCCCTGGATGGTGTTGATCTCGCCATTGTGGGCCAACAGACGGAACGGCTGGGCCAGCGGCCAGCTCGGGAAGGTGTTGGTGGAGAAGCGGGAGTGGACGATGGCGATGGTGGCCTTCATGCGCTCGTCGTTCAGATCCTCGAAGAAGTGGGTGAGCTGCATGGTGGTGAGCATGCCCTTGTACGTGATGGTACGGGCGGACAGGGATGCGAAGTAGACGCCCACCTCATGCTCGACGCGCTTGCGGATGCGGAAGGTCTTGCGATCCAAGTCCACGCCGGCCAGAGCACCGTCCGGAGAGGCGACCACGAGAGTCTTGAATCCTGGCATGGCGGCAAGGGCCTGCAGGCCAAGGCCGTCCGGGTTGGTGGGCACCACGCGCCATGCGAGGACTTCGAGTCCCTCCTCGCGCACGATCTTGGCAATGGCCTGTTCCTGCTGACCGGAGGTTTCGATGTCGCGGTCAAGGAAGGCGATGCCTGCCGCATAGTGACCGGCTTCCGGCAGTTCGGCGGGCACGGTGGCACGCATGAACTCATCCGGCATGCTCATCAGAATGCCGGCGCCGTCACCTGTGTTCTCCTCGGCACCCACGGCACCACGGTGATCAAGGTTGACCAGCACCTCAATGGCGTCGGTGACGATCTTGCGCTCAGGACGCTTGTTCAAAGTGGTGACCATACCCACACCACAGGCGTCATGCTCGTTGGCGGGATCATACATACCGTCCGGAGCGTGGACCGTGAGATCGAGCGGGGCTTTGAATGTCACCGAAATCACCTCAATTGGTTGTGGGCACGTAAGAAAATCATGCCTCTTCGTTCATTGCTGTTGACACAGTACCGTCGCTCCATGTCATTTACGTTTCATGTGTCCATATACCGAGTCGCCATAAAAGTCAATAGTGATTCTCAAGCAATTTTTTTATGGCCAGTTATGGGGGTATTTCGAACTTTTTCGCTCGAAATGTCTATTTGACCACACGAAAATACGATACGGAAACGTCCGTATCGTGAAATGCTGCGTTGGGTGATGTTACGGATTGGCGGCTGTGGACCACCCTCAGTCATGCTTCGCATGACAGCTCCCGCCAGCGGGAACATGAGAACTGTGCATGTCTGACACCATAGCGATCGGCGCGCTCCGCGAACTCACCGAACATGGCATCCACGCGCCCGACGACGTACGGCTCATGGGATTCGACGGTATCCCCTTCTCCGCCTGCACCAACCCACCCATCAGCACTGTGGCGATGGACGTCCCCGCAATGGCTCGTACGGTTATCGATCGCATGGTGACGCTGAACGAGTCGAACCTACGGCATGAACGGCCCGATGACATCACCCATGACCATATCCAATTCCAGGTGATGCCACGCACGTCGACTCTGGCCGCCTGATACCGGCCGGCACCCTTATGAGTGCCGGCCTTCATCCTTGAAAATATGAAGGCTATGCCACGTACAGCGCGGCGGGATACGTAAGATACGAAATCTCATCGAGCTGATCGACCGTCACATATCCGGCTGGCGCGTTGAGCACGTCCGGAATGCGGTTGACGATTGTGGCGCACGTATGTTCGACGGTCGCCGGCTTGACCACGTGGAACTCCACGTCCGGTTCACCCTCGATCTTCCAATCGCACATATCGCCATCATCCGGCCCGTACACCTTGCCGATACAGGCAGTTTCCAACGTGATGCCCTGATTAGTTTCGGTGGTTACCACGGCGGACATGCCGATGCATTTGCCGACCGGAATCATCTCGCCCATCGTTTCGGAATACACGTCGACATCGCTGAAATACGGCACACTGGCCTGGGTCTGCGATGCGATGGTAAGCCCAAGCTTCTGGGCCAGCGCTTCATTGGAATTCCATACATACGAGGGCACCACGGTTTCGGGATGCGCAAGCTCGGCCTCGAACTCCTCGGCGGTCAGACCGCAACCGTGCGCTTTGGCCAAAGCCAGGCCGTATTCCTCGACGTTGTAGCTCACCGCACCGGTGATCTTCTTGATGCTGTGGCATCCGGCGGCGACGGTGGAGACCATGTTCACCCAGTAGATGTCCTGCATGCCGGAGCCGACCATGGTGGCACCGGCTTCCTTGGCGATGATGTCGAGACGGTTCGTGGTGGCCGGATCGGTGGTCCACGGGTAGATGCATTCCTCGCAGGTGGTGATCACGCTGATGCCGCGGGCCAAGCACTGCTCGCACATGGTGGCGATTTCGTTCTCGAAGCTGAATAGCGTGACTACCGCGATATCCGCGTCGCACTCGTTGAGTACAGCCTCGGCATCGGCGCGAATCGGCACATTGATGGGGCCGATGCCTGCAAACACACCGGCATCCATGCCCACGACTTCCGGGTTCACGTCGATGGCACCGACGATTTGAATGCCTTTCTCGTGCATATAGCGAATCGTGTACTTCGCCATTTTGCCGCAGCCGTATTGAATGGCTTTGATTGGTTGCATACCGCATGCTCCTTTGCAACAGTGCATATTGGCCATTGGAGAAGTCTCGCCGTCGAGACCAAGCCAATAGCCTTTACTCTACCGACATCAGGCTGGGCATTCACTGATATCGGCGGCACTGGAGTGTCGGGGAGAGTCGGTGTAGCGGTACCACTACCGAACAGAAGGGCTGGGGCCATCACGAGGTCTCCCGCCGAATCACGGCATCTCGCTGATTTTCTGCCCGCCGGGCAGGGGCCCATGCCCATCGGCGTATGCGCCGCTGATCTGGCCGAATCCAACGACCCGAGAGAACGACGCGCAGGGGCTCGAAACCCTTACAGAACTCATCACGGCATACAACAAGGAAATGAGCAATGATTTCCCGCATTGCAATCCCCAGCGGCGCTCATCCGTGGAATATCGTATACATGGTGGCCGAGCGCATTGCCGAATCATGACTGCTCACCGGCGGTCTCATGGTGCAGTTGCACGCCATCATGGGCGGTCTCGACGTGCGTCCCGCTACCGACGCGGATCTGCTTGGCGCGTTGATTCTTAAGAGCGCCGCATACCAAGCAGACCATGCCGGATATGGAGATAGACATCTGTACGATGCCGCAATGCTCGCATCTCTCATCACCGACCCTGATGCCGAAACTCGGCGACTACATAGCCACACGGATCGCAGACGTATCAAGCTCCCGTACGACATGCTCACCGATGAATCACCTTACTGGAACAACCTTGACGAACAACATCGCAGAACAGGATTCGATGCCATAGAGACACTGGCCGATTGGTAGCCGCTCTACCGAACCCGGCTGTGGCGGATACCAGTCAGACCAATCCCGCCTACAACCTACTTCCGGTTACGTAGGGCGTGGAGCATGGCGACGAACACGATAACAATGACCACGGCCATGATCGTACAGATGAGTTTGCCGGGGATGCGTTCGTCGCGGGCCGATTGCATCACGGCGTCTGCCGCTGAGATAGTGCCCGAGGTCTGGGGCTGAGTCTTCAGAGTTGCCGATTGTTCAAAAGTCATACTCTAACGATAATGCTACAGAAAGCGGTTACCATAAAGCGTGCTCACAGTCGCCCGTCATGCGGACTTTTCGAAAACTGTTGATAAATAGCCATTTTCCGCAAAAGCCCTTGCAAAACACTATGATTTAGAATATCTATTAGTATGACGTAAACCATATTACAAACTACTTAAGGTAAGCGCTTACAGTTCGGCATGAGAGACTCCTCATCACGATATGGATGCGCTACAGTCACTATCGATTGATACGCACGTCCCCATCGACTACGCGATTTCGCCGTCGCCGTACGCGCGTTCGGAGGCTCGCAGACACGGCTTGCCTTGCACCACCTCGACCTGCGAGGGCGGCGCGTCATCGCCGGCGCGCTTGGCCTGGATCTGTTCGAACAGCATTCGGAAGGATCGCTCCCCCATGTCCAGGAAGTTCTGGGTGTAACTGGTCAGCGCCGGATTCCACATGGCACCGAAGTTGCGGTCGTCAAAGCCTACGACGCTCACGTCAGCAGGCACGCGGCGACCAACCTCCCTTAGACCCCGGATCACAGCGATGGCAGTCTCGTCGTTGCCGGCGAAAATCGCAGTCACATCACCACGACGGCCCAAGGTGCGTCCAGCCTTGACCGACTCCTCCAAATCATCGTCGGGCACGATGATTGGGTCAGGTGCCGTGACGCCGCGCTCCTTGAGCGCGTCACGCCACCCATTGGTGCGGGTGTTATCGGTCGGACCTTCCGGACGCCCCACATGGAACACGGTGCGATGGCCGAGATCCAGCAGATGCATGGTCATCCAACGGCCGCCATCCCTTTCGGCGTTGATGACCTGGTATTCACCGTCGCCGAAGCTGCCACCCACCACGACCATCGGCATATCTTTGGGAATGTATTCCAGTGCGGCGATGCCGGCCCGGTCGTACTCGTAGACGATCACGCCCGCCGGCCTGATCGACAAACCCATGCGCACGCGAGCCTTGACGGAGTCCATGTCGGACTCGTCCAAAGAAACAATATTGAGCAGGAACCGACGTTTACGGGCGGCGGCCTCCACCCCATGGTTCGTTTCGGACGTGGAGAAGGCGGAAGGATTGGCCGCGAACACCACCACGGAGTCCATCTCCCGGTTCGACAGAGCGCGCGCCACAATGCTCGGCTCGTAGCCCAGCTCCTTGATGGCCTTGGCGATGCGTTCACGCTTGTCTTCGGTGACATTGACGGTGCCGTTGAGATACCGGGAGACGGTCGGTGCCGAGACTCCGGCCAGTCTGGCCACGTCCTTGATCACCGGTCGGGTGCGGCCCGCACTTCTCGCCATCCTTGTCTCCCCTGTTGTTGTCAGTTGTTGTTATTGCGTACGTCAAGGAGAACCGGCATCACCATGGCAGTCATCCAGTCACACCCATATCCGTTCAGCCGCGCTCCGACTTCGGTTCTCCTTTTTTCGCCGCGATTCATTGTAGTTCATGACGGGGAACCTATACCCAAATCGATAACTTCGTGAAAACCGTACGCTGAGTTGCGGTGAGTGTACGGTTTCCGCGAAATCATCCCTTATTTCGTGAAGAACGTACACTGAATCGTCGTCAACGTACGGTTTTCACGAAATGGGGCCTCATCTCGTGAAGAACGTACACTGAGTCATTCTGAGCGTACGGTTTTCACGAAATGGCAGCTGATTTCGTGAAGAACGTACGCTGAAGATGCCCCCGGTGTCACTGATGACTGTTTTCGGTATGGAAGGCGGCGCAGCAAGGTGTCCTAGGCTAATATCGCCTCCGACAAGACCGTCGGCAAAGCCGTCGACGTCGATTCAAGTTATCCACAGCAACAATTCGCGTGACATAGTATCCACATTTGCCGGTTGAGCTTGTGCAACGATCAAAATCACCCTTAGCGTCGAGATATGAAAGAACACAAGGAAGTTTCTGCACTGCTGCAGCAGGCGAAGCAGGAGCGTCGCTGCTGCTATGGCACCAGTGATGCGCAACGGCGCGCCCTGAAACGTCGCCTGCATGCCGGGGAGCTGGTGTCACCGTATAAGAACCTGTACGCCGACCGAACACTTTGGAACACCATGACCAGAGAGCAACAGTCATTGCAGGTCATACGTGCGTTGTCCGCAATCCACCCTCAGTGGGTATTTGCGGGGTTGAGTGCGGCGTGCGTATACGGACTGCAGCACAACTATTCCCTGCACGACGGCACAGTGCACATCGCCTCGAAGTCCGGCATCGGCGGCGGAGACGAGGCGCGTCTCAACCGCATCTATATCAATCGGATTCCGACGCGGAAGCATAACGGCATTCTCTTGACGACTCCGGCGCGAACGCTGCTCGACTGCGCGGCATTCCCATTCCCACAGGCGTTGCCCATATACGATTCGGCTCTGAGAAAGTCCCTGACGACCATCGAAGAGGTGCAGTCGCTGATGATTCAAAGCGTCTGCAACGAGGTCTCCGTGACCAAGCTGCTGAAGTACGCGGATCCCCTGAGCGAAAACGGCGGCGAATCATTGATGCGTGGCCAGATCACCGAATTGTCTTTCGGCATTCCCCTGCTGCAGGTGCAGTTCATGAATCCCGACAATCCCGCAATGTCATATCGCGTCGATTTCTGTTGGAAGCTCGCAGACGGCCGCATCATCGCGGCAGAATACGACGGCATGGCCAAATACGCCGACATCAGCAACAAGAATCGCGCAAGCCTCCAGGCGAAAATGGAGTACGACCGCAGACGTGATCGGCATCTCCGGGAACAGGGCGTCACCGAAATCGTCCATGTGTTCTATGAGGATCTGCTACGCCCCATCAATCTTGAGACCAAGCTGCTCAAGGCCGGTGTGCCCAAAATCCGGTGAAGATAGGCCCCATTTCGTGAAAACCGTACGCTTACGACGACTCAGCGTACGTTCTTCACGAGATGAGACCCCATTTCGTGAAAACCGTACGCTTACGACGACTCAGCGTACGATTTCCGCGACATGAGGCCATACCTCGTGAAAACCGTACGCTCAGAACAAGGCCGTCAGAAGGTCGACTAGACAACCTCTTAACTACCGAATGGTATCTAAAGAACGGCGATATTCCGCCAGAAACGCCGAGAGCGGAATAGTCCCCTTGCGTTTGTCATCGGACTGCGTTATTCTGAAACCGGTTTCAGAAAGAAGCCGATAAACAAAACTCAAAGCCCCAAGGTTTTGACCAACGAAAGGAAACATGATGTCTCTCAAGGATTCCATGATTCGCGGTCTGGCTGTGTACGGCCTGAGCTCCATGAGCCAGTGCGGTCGCGCCAACAGCAGCACGCTCGTCGACCTGATCAACGAAGCCAACAAGAACGCTCGCTGAGCCATCGGCTCCGGTCCGGCAATCCAATCAGATTAGCCACGGACCCCATAACAACAAAGCTTAAACAACAATCGCAAAGCCGCTCACGGCGATGCGCAAACGAAAGGTAATGATTATGTCTCTCAAGGATTCCATGATTCGCGGTCTCGCCCTCTCCGGTATGGATGCCATCGCCCGCGCCGGCTACGCCGACTCCAAGATGTTCGCCGACATCATCAACGCCGCCAACAAGGACGCTCGCTGAATCTAGCGAACAATCCCGTTCATGAGATTGCACGACACATACGAAGGCAATCCCCCGCAGGCCGCAATCGGCCGGCACACCACAATAATTGAATAACGCAATAATTCAACACAGTAAAACTGAACAATAACCGGGACAACGGGGTCCATATATTCTTTCTTTTCCCATCGTGCGTACGCCGCGCCAGCACAGGTTCACATACGATGCACACGGCCGCCAATACACGATGCGTCATCATCAACGCCCTCACCGCATCATGAGATACTCCCCCGCCCGTTGTCCACACTGTTGCCTCTACAATGCCTGTGATGCACGCCGAACGGCATCCTGCACAGTGACTGAAGAACGAAACACCAAGGGACGGAAATGGATAACGAACTCTTCGAAAAGGCGCCGATTCCGGAGGCGTATTTCTCGCTGGCGATGCCCGTGGTGCTCAGCATGCTGGTCACCTTGGTGTACAACATGGTCGACACCTATTTCATCGCGCATACGGGAAACACCGATATGGTGGCGGGCGTCTCCCTCACCGCGCCAGTGTTCACCGTGATGATCACCCTCGGCGACATCTTCGGCCTCGGCGGCAGTTCGGTCATCTCGCGCTTGTTCGGCCAACACCGGTTCGCCGACGGCAAGCGACTCAGCGCGTTCTGCTTCTATGCCGCCATCGCCACCGGCCTGCTGATTCTGGTGCTGGGCCTGGCGTTCCGCGACCCGATGCTCGCGCTGCTCGGCGCCACTGACGACACTTGGCAGTATGCCTCCGACTTCTACACGCTGATCATCGTCGGCTCGCCGTTCATCATCGTGTCGATGACGCCGTCCAACCTGCTGCGCACCGAAGGCCACGCCGTGCAGTCCATGATCGGTTCGGTGGCCGGCACGGCGGTCAACATCGTGCTCAATCCCCTGTTCATCCACGGATTCGGCTGGGGTGCTGCGGGTTCGGCCGGTGCCACCGTGATCGCCAACATCTGCACCGACGCCTATTTCGTCTGGTTCACGCTGCGTCACAGCAGCAACCTGTCCATCGACCCGCGGACCGTCATCGACCGCGCGCGCCGGCGTCTGGCGGTCACGGCCCGGGAGGTCGGGAGCATCCTCGCCATCGGCATCCCCTCGGCGATCACGAACCTCACGCAGAGCGTCGGCATCGTCATGATCAACCTGTTCCTGCTCCCCTACGGTACCGACGCGGTAGCCGCGATGGGCATCGCACTGAAAGTCATCATGATCGCGGTGCTGGTTTTCGTGGGATTCGCGTTCGGCGCGCAGCCGCTGATCGGCTACAACTACGGCGCCCGCAATATGCCTCGACTGCGCGGCATTCTGCGTTTTTCCTACCTGTTCCTGTCCCTGTTCGCCCTGGTGATGACCGTGGTGCTCAGCCTGTCCGACCGTCTACTGATGGGATTCTTCATCGAGGACGCCACCATCATCACGCTGGGCGCCGGCATGCTGCGGGTTCAGCTGCTGAGCCTGGTGTGCGTAGCCGTCGTGATGGTCACGACCTGCACCTTCCAGTCCGCAGGCAAGGCGGTCGGCGCCTTTGTGCTGTCGATCAGCAGGCAGGGTGTGATGCTGGCGATTACCCTGTTCGTCGGCTCCCGGCTGGCCGGCTATCAGGGTGTAATCGCCGCGCAGGCCATCGCCGATCTGCTGACCGCGATTGTGGCGGTCATCCTGTTCGTCGTGATGTTGCCTGAGCTGCGCAGTCGGAAAGCTCGCTGATAGAGCAACACGAGGTTTAGCAGACACGCATTCGGAGAGCCAATACGCTGCGTAATATTGCGCGCGATATTGCGCAATGGGAGGCGGTGCCGTTTTGTTGGACTCATCGTTGATTCCATCACCACCAATCATGTCACAAGACCGAGCTCGCGTCGACGATCCATGATACCAGTTCCACGATGCCGGTGTCGCTGTCTTTGCGATACACGGCGGTCAGTTCGCCGCAGCTCACGGTTCCCAGTGTGGCGCGCACGTCTTCCTTTCCGGTACTCGCTCCCGCTGCGGGAGCTGTCTCGCATAGCGAGACTGAGGGTGGTTCTCAGCGCTGCCCCCCAGTCGGGCGAAGCCCGCCAGCCCCCGCCAGCGGGAGCCTGCTCACAGTTGTAGGGTTCGTACGATTTGTTCGGTGGTGCGGGTCACGTTGGCGGCCGCATCGGCCAGCAGCTCACTAAGGCTGGCAGCTCCGGGCGCGATGCCGAATACCGCGTCGATGCCGACCTCATGCAGCTCATCGATGCCGGTGCCAATATGCCCGGCTACTGCGATGACCGGCTTGCCGTGGCGCTTGGCGGTTTCGGCCACGCCGGCCGGGGTTTTGCCGAACTTGGTCTGGAAGTCGATGGAGCCCTCGCCGGTGAACACCACGTCAGCCCATTGTGCGGCCGCATCGAGTCCGGATTGTTCGATGACGATGGCGATGCCCGGGCGGAATTCGGCGTTTAGGAAGCCCTTCAGTGCTGCACCGATGCCACCGGCCGCGCCGGCACCCGGCACGTCGTTCACGGCAACGCCGAGCTGGCTGTCAATTACCTGCGCAAAATGCGCGAGGGAGGCGTCCAATGTGGCGACATCATCTTTGGACGCACCTTTCTGCGGGCCGAACACGGCGCTGGCGCCGGTGGGGCCGGTCAGCGGGTTGGTCACGTCGCAGGCGGCGGTGATGGCGACGTTCTTGAGAGCCGGATCCATCGTGCTGATATCGATGGTGGCCAGATCGGCGAGAGCCGCTCCCCCGTGCTTAAGGTCGTTGCCGTTCCCGTCCAGAAGACGAACGCCAAGGGCCTGCAGAAGTCCGGCACCGGCGTCGTTGGTGGCGCTGCCGCCGAGCCCGACGATGATGCGCTTGGCTCCGGAACGGACGGCGGCGAGCATGAGTTCGCCGGTGCCGTAGGAGGAGGCGATCAACGGGTTGCGTTCTTTGGCTTCAAGCAGTGCTAGTCCGCTGGCTTCGGCTGTCTCGACCACGGCGGTCGTGCCGTCGGCGAGCAGACCGAAGTGGCCTTCGACAGGCCGGCCGAGCGGGTCGTGGACCGGCACGGCGTGCATCGATCCGCCAGTGGCGTCGACAAGCGCGCGTGCGGTGCCTTCACCGCCGTCGGCCATGGGAAGGCAACGGACCTCGGCATCGTGGTCGGCATTCTCAATCCCCTGAGCCATCGCCCGGGCCGCCTCCATGGCGGTCAGGCTCTCTTTGAAGGAGTCAGGGGCGCATAAGTATCGCGTCATGCTTCGAGCATACCGCACGACACGACGAAACGGTAAACGTTTTCCGTAATTCGCGTGATTATTTTTTTTCAGAATTCAGGCTTTCCAATCCACAATGCTACTATTGCAAGCAAAAATGCGATATCATTGCGGTAAACGTTTAGACACGTTTTCCGTTTCAGGGAAGAAAAGGATCGATTCGATCGTGGCTGTACAGAACGATAAGGCGCAATCGCCAGCGACATTGATGGATGTCGCCAAAGAAGCCCAAGTCTCCATCGCCACCGCATCCCGCGTGCTCAACGGCAGCACCCGCAAGGTACGCAACCAATCGTATGTCAAGGTGATGGAAGCAGCCACCAAACTCAACTATCGTCCCAACGCCTATGCTCAGGCAGTGGCCAAAGGCACCGCACCGAACATCGTGCTGCTGGTCTCCGATATCTCCGACCCCTACTTCGCATCCGTGTCGCAAGGCGTGGTCAAGGCGGCGGCCGAACGCGGCATTTCCGTGACCATCGGCGTGGCAGCCACCCCGCATGAGGAGTTGGAGGCGGTGCGTAAGTCCGTATCCACCAGGCCGCGCGGCATCATCATCTCCGAAAGTGAATACACCGACGCGCCGGAACGCCAGGCGTTGCAGACGGAACTCACCCAGTACGAAGCATCCGGCGGACGTGCCGTGTTCGTGCTCAACCGCAACCTGCCCTTCCCGGCCGTGGACGTGGCGAACGATGTCGGCGCGCGCGCCATCGCAAAGCTGATCGTCGATTCCGGGTATACGCGCCCTGCGATTCTCAAGGGCGATGCCGCACATCGCTCCTCCAAAGAACGACTGGCCGGCGTGATGGAAGTGCTGGACGAGGCAGGCATCACCGTGGATCCGAAAGCCGTGGCGAACGGTAAGTTCAGCCGCACCGACGGCTATGCGGCCGTCATGCAAATGGCCCGATCCGGACTGCTGAAGCCGGGCGAAGGCGCACTGTACGACGGCAAAGGCATCGATTCAATCATCGCGCTCAACGACGTGATGGCCATCGGTGCGATGACCGCGTTGCGCGCCAACGGCATCGAGCCGGGTCGGGAAATCGGCGTCACCGGTTTCGGCGACATCCCCTACTCCGCCGACGTGTTTCCGCCACTGACCACCGTGCATCTGCCGCTGGCCGAAATGGGCCAGGCCGCCGTGGACAGCATCCTGTCCAACCGCGATGACGGGGAGGCCACCGGCGGCACTGCCAACCGCCTGATCTACGTGCAAAGCGCCCCGGACGTAGTCCTACGCGGTTCCCTCCCCCGCCGGTAAAACAAAAATAGCTCCCTCTGACGGTGTAACCACAACTAGCGAACAGGTAATGGCGACTGCCGCGCACCATACCACCGACTCATACACCGACGAAATCGAAGAACTGTTCGATTACCGAGTCATTGAGCAACCGGCCACGACGAGTGGGCACCACTCGATGATTATCGGATACGGTAATCAGGCCTTCGCTGATCATGGGGGCGAGTTGGTCAACCGAAACGGTTCGGAGAGTCTGGGGCGTGCTGCTCATACCCGCATCGTTGATGGCGCGGTTGATGCGGTCGAGGTCAAGGCCCTCGTGCAGGCGCAGCCCGAGCATGATGAGCTCTTCGAGGTTTTCCTCGGGAGTGATCGTCTCGCTATCGGCCCACGGCACACGGTTCTCGTTGATGGCCGTGCCCCACAAACGCGGGTGCGCGATGTCCCAGCTGCGCAGACCGTGTGAGACAGAAACCACCCCCAGTCCGGCATCCGCCGGACAGCCCCCGCCAGCGGGGGCTGTCAGCGAAGCTGACTGGGGGTGGTCAGCCTCGGTCACCGCGTTGTAGTGGGAGTGGGCACCTGGCCCTAGACCGGCCCAATCGACGTTGCGCCAGTAGCCGAGGTTGTGCTGGCTTTCGTATCCGGGGCAGGCCCAGTTGGAGACCTCATACCATTCGAGGCCGGCGGCGGCGAACAGGTCGTCAGCGATCTCGTATTTAGCTGCCTCGTCATCGTCATTGGGTTTGGGCAACGTGCCGGCGGCAATCTGACGGCCCATTTTCGTGGTCGGCTCCACGGTCAGTGCGTAGGCGGAGATGTGGTTTACGCCAAGATCGATGGCGGTCGTGACCGAGGTGCGCCAATCGTCCAGGCTCTCCCCCGGTGCACCGTAAATCAGATCCACGCTGGAGCGCAGGCCGGCCTTATTGGCGGCATTAACGCCTGCGGCCACGTTGGCCGGCGTATGCGTGCGGTCGAGGGTTTTGAGCACATGTGGTACGGCGGACTGCATACCGAAGGAAACACGGGTGAAGCCGCCGGCTGCGAGCTCATTGATGTAATACTCGTTGACCGTGTCCGGGTTGGCTTCGGTGGTGATTTCGGCGTCGGGCGCGATGCCCCAGATCTTGCGGATGGCATCGAGCATGGCGACCAGATCGCGGGCGGCGAGAATTGTGGGGGTGCCGCCGCCGAAGAACACGGTGGAGACCGGTGGCTCCGCGATGCCGTGATCGAGCTGCCACTGCTTGGTCAATTTCATTTCCCGAATGACCATATTGGCATAGTTGCCGCGCGAGGCCCCCGCACCAAGATCCGTAGCCGTGTAGGTGTTGAAGTCGCAGTAACCGCAGCGCCGCAAGCAGAACGGGACGTGGATGTAGACCTCGAACACTAGCCCTCGGTCTTCTGAGCGGCACGAATCTTGTCTTTGGTGTCGCGGTCGTTGGAGTCCTCGCCGGTGGACAGGGCTGCGATGAACGCCTCCTGCGGCACCTCCACATGGCCGAGCATCTTCATGCGCTTCTTGCCAGCCTTCTGCTTTTCGAGCAACTTGCGCTTACGGGTGATGTCGCCGCCGTAGCACTTGGCGAGCACGTCCTTGCGTAACGCACGAATGTTCTCACGTGCGATGATGCGCGAACCAATCGCAGCCTGAATCGGAATCTCAAACTGTTGGCGAGGAATCAGACTACGCAATTTCTTGGTCATCATCACACCGTACGAATACGCCTTATCGCGGTGAACGATGGCACTGAACGCATCGACCTTCTCGCCCTGAATAAGGATGTCCACCTTGACCAAATCGGCGGACTGCTCGCCATCCTCATGGTAATCGAGGGAAGCGTAGCCCTTGGTGCGGGACTTGAGCTGGTCGAAGAAGTCGAACACGATTTCCGCCAGCGGAATGCGGTAGTGCATCTCGACACGATCGGTGGAGATGTACTCCATCGTGCCCATAATGCCACGGTGGTCCTGGCACAGATCCATCACCGCACCGATGAATTCCTTGGGCGTGATGATGTCGGCGGCAACCATCGGCTCGACAATCTTCTTGATCTTGCCGTCCGGGAATTCGCTCGGGTTGGTCACATGATGCTGGCTGCCGTCCTCGGCGGTCACGTCGTAGGTGACGTTCGGGGCGGTCTGGATCAGGTCGAGGCCGAACTCGCGGGAGAGTCGCTCGTTGACGATTTCCATGTGCAGCAGACCCAGGAAGCCGCAGCGGAAGCCGAAGCCTAGGGCCACGGAGGTTTCCGGCGTGTAGATCAGGGCGGCGTCGTTGAGCTTGAGCTTGTCGAGTGCATCACGCAGTTCGGGGAACTGGGCGTTGTCGATCGGGAACAAACCGGCGTAGACCATCGGCTTCGGGTCGCGATAGCCAGGCAACGGCTCGGCAGCCGGGCGGACGGCCGAAGTCAGGGTGTCGCCCACCTTGGACTGACTCACATCTTTCGCACCGGTGATGATGTAGCCGACCTCGCCGGCGCCGAGCGCCTTGGTGCGGGTCATATCGGGGCTGATCACGCCGATTTCGATGGGATCGTGGGTCATGCCAATGCCCATCATGTGGACCTTTTCGCGGTCATGCAGTTCGCCGTCCTCCATACGGATGTAGGTGACGATGCCGCGGTAGGAGTCGTAGACGGAGTCGAAGATCAGCGCGCGGGCGGGGGCCTCGGGGTCGCCGTGCGGGGCGGGCACGTCCATGACGATCTGGTCGAGCAGGTCGGCCACGCCTTCGCCGGTTTTGCCGGAGACGCGCAGCACGTCGCTCGGCTCGCAGCCGATCAGACCTGCGATCTCCTCGGCGTGCTTGTCCGGCTCGGCGGACGGCAGGTCGATTTTGTTGAGCACGGGGATGATGGCCAGATCATGGTCGATGGCCATATACAGATTGGACAGGGTCTGCGCCTCGATGCCCTGGGTGGCGTCGACGAGCAGCACCGCGCCTTCGCAGGCGGCCAGTGCGCGGGACACCTCATAGGTGAAGTCCACGTGGCCGGGGGTGTCGATCATACCGAGCGTGTATTCGGTGCCGTCAAAGGTCCACGGCACGCGCACGGCCTGGGATTTGATGGTGATGCCACGCTCCTGCTCGATATCCATACGGTCGAGGAAGCGATCGCGCATCTCTCGCTCTGGCACAATGCCGCTCAACTGCAGGATGCGGTCGGCCACGGTCGACTTGCCGTGGTCGATGTGTGCGATGATACAGAAGTTGCGAATCACCGACTGATCCGTGGAACCCGGCTGATTGTGTTGGACGACCAACGCATTCCTCCTCTTGGCATATACTCAAACTTCACCTAGTGTAGCCGAGGGACTGTATTCGGCGTGGCATTGCGCGGGTTTTTCCGGGGCTCATGCTATCCTCTAACTTTTGTATGTCCTTATAACACACATCGTTTGGAGTAAACGTGGCAAACATTAAGTCGCAGAAGAAGCGCGTGCTCACCAATGAGAAGGCGCACCTTCGCAACGTGGCTGTGAAGTCCGGCCTGAAGACCGCCATCCGCGCCACCCGCGAAGCCATCGCCGCCGGTGACAAGGCTGCCGCCGAGGCCGCCTACAAGGTTGCCGCCCAGAAGCTCGACAAGGCTGCTGGCGCTGGCGTGATCCACAAGAACCAGGCCGCCAACCGCAAGTCCGGCCTCGCTGTTGCGATCAACGCTCTGTGAGCATAAGCCTCTTAAGGTTTTAGAAAGTCCCGCAAGTCATCTGGCTTGCGGGACTTTTTGTATCTCCGTTCAAAGAGGTACATTGGCGGTCTTGCGAAATGACATCTCCGTTCAGAGAGGTACCGAATACGGGAAAACCCAACTATAAACGCCGTCATTGCAACACTTATGCTCAACGTTTCGTGCTTCAGGTACCTCTTTGAAAGCAGTTGTCATTCTGCAGAAGGCCAGATGTACCTCTTTGAAGGCAGTTAGCCCTGAGGCGGCCTTGAACCATCCTGAGGCTTGTCTTCTTCGTCCTTGGTATTGGGGGTATCGCCGGTATCGGCGTGCGGATGAATGACCGGGCGCTTGAGATATCGGCTTTCGCTGGGCAGGTAGACGCGATGACGTTCGACGGCTCCGGGCAGAGTGACGTTGAAGCCTACCGAGAGCAGTCGCAGCGCCACCACGATGATGACGATCAGCACGTCGAGCAGCATTTCCGAGCGCATGTCGAACCAGCCGTAGCTTACGCCGCGCCATACCAGCACGGTCAGGATGCAGCCGATGAACGAAGGCACAGCATAGAGGTGTTTGTCTCGAATAATCATTGGCACGTCGCCAATGAAGATGTCACGAATGAGGCCGCCGGCCAGTGCTGTGAACATGCCAAGGAATACGGCTGTCATGCCTGAGGAACCGTAGGCCAGAGCTTTTGCGGTGCCGCTGACTGCGAATAGTCCGAGGCCCAGAGCATCGATGACAGTCATCGTCCATTTGAGTTTGGTGATCTCCGGATGGGCCACCACCACGATAATGCCGGAAAACAGCGTGGTGAGCACATAGCCTTTGTCGGTGATGCCGACCGGCGGCAGGGCACCGAGCATCACGTCGCGCACAAGACCGCCGCCGAGTGCGGTAAGCCATCCGCACAGCATGATGGTGAAGATGTCGTAGCCCTTGCGAATGGCGGCAAGTCCGCCCGATAATCCCCAACACAGGATTGCTAAATACTCGATGACCACAAAAACGATGTTGTTCTCCAACGCCACCTGCATGAGCCACTCCCCTCTGGTACCGCTTCGGTTCGTCTCAGTCCGTCTTCGTTCTGTTCCCGTTCATCCTTATTCGGCGCTACAGCCCGTCGTACCCGAGCCTACAACAGGCCTTGCCTGAGTAGTATGGCCGGGGAGGAAGGGGCCACTAAGACGTGAATAGGATGGCAATGACGCCAGCTTGCCGGTAGTCGTTGGCAACTCAGCCCCTCTAGGTTTTACGATCCGTGATCAAAAAACATGTATGGACTTAATCGTTGTTGATTTCTGATTCAATCAAGGCGACTTTTTCTTCGACATCACGCAAGCGATTGCGCAGTGCGGACTCGATATCGATGCCGTCAACGCGGGCCTTGCGCACGACGGCGAGGATTTCATCGGCGTAGGCATCGGCCTTCTCCCGTTCAGCGGAATTGTCGCCGCTTGATTCGGATTGGTTCGCCGCTTGAGGATGTACATCATCTCGCTGAGCATCAGCCGCAGCCGGCTCATCAAACGCCGCGAACAATCTATCAGCATTCGGCGATTTGGAGATGCGAGAAACGACTTTGGCCGCGCGAGGCAACGCACCTTGAGCGCGGGAAATGCCCTCAAGCACGGATTTACGATGCTTTTCCTGCTGTTTCATCTTTTCCCATAGAGCCAGCACAGCTTCCGGGGATTCGGGTTGGGCAGCTTCTCCCCCGTCGTTACTGTCAGCATCAAAAGCATCAGAAGAATCAGAGGAATTGCCGGCATCATCAGCCGCAAACACATGCGGATGCCGAGTGATGAGCTTGTTCACCAACCGATCGGCGACCTCATCAATACCGAACGGGTCCTCAGTATCCGATTCGCAGACCCGCGCCTGAAACACGGATTGCAGCAACACATCACCCAGTTCCTCGCGCATGTTGTCACGGTCGTGAGTCTCCACCGCGTCGACGTATTCGTAGGTTTCCTCGAGCAGATTCTTGAGCAGCGACTTGTTCGTCTGCTTGCCGTCCCACGGGCAGCCGCCCGGCGAATACAGCACATCCACCACGGCCTTGACCCGGTCCAGCGCCGTCGCTGCCTCAGCCACCGGCTTCAATTTCGAGCAGTGTTCGAAGCCTGACGGCAAACGGTAGGCTGAAGCATGGTATTCCGTCATGTCACTCATCTTGCTCATAGGTTTGCTCCTGTTCTCATCTGGATGAACCATAACCACCCCCCGCAACGTGCAGAAGACCTAGATCATATTATTTGTTGCGGAATGTTGCTAAATCCATCTGTATCTCTCTAGCCAAGAACATTTCCAATACGCCAAGACCCCTTGGAATTGTTGCTGTTCCAAGGGGTCTTAGTCAGAAACAAAAGGTGCTAGTTCAGCACACTTTCCACATCCAGTAACGTATAATGAAATCAATGGCTCTCTCGGAAAGAACGGCGGAATTTCAACGATTTGATACGATTGGTATACCATTGGAATACCATTCGCCACGGATTGTTTGTTGGAGAATGTTGGAGAATGGAGGATGCTGAATGCCTAGGATAAGGAAAACCGGAGCGGTCTACCCCATCCGCCACGAGCAGCGGAAGACACTCAAGGACGGCACGGTAAAGACATACGTGAACTGGCAGGCCAAGGTGGACGGCCGATGGGTGTCCGCCAAGACCTACAAGGAATGCGACAGGAAGATAGCCGAAGCCCTCAAGGAGAAAACCGAATGGGGCATGGGCGTAGACCGCGCCACCCGGCTCGGCGAGTACGCGGAACGATGGTTCGAGCTGAAACGACGCGACCTGAAACCCAAGTCCATCAACAACTACGCGAGCCTCATAAGCGTGCACCTGTGCAAGTACGCGAACGAGAAGCTGGGCGAAGTGACCGCCTCGGCGGTGCAGCGCATGATAGCCAACATGCGCAACCTCGACGGCACCCCATGCTCGTACAACCGGCAGTTGGGTTTCTACAACATCCTTAACCAGATATTCAAGGCGGCGGTGGCCGACCGGCTGATACCCACCAGTCCGGTCACCAGCGCGGCAAGGCCGAAACGCAGGGACATGGGATTGGCCGGGGACCGGCGCACCATCAATGGGCCCGTGGCCGTGTCGGCGGACAGGCGCAGCGGCACGCAGGACCGCAAGGCGTTCACCGTGGAGCAGATGCAGGACATGCTCGAAGCGTCCTCCGACGACCTGTTTCTGGGGGCACGCCAATGGTGGCGTCTGCTCACCGGCATGAGGCAGGGGGAGATACTGGGAGCCACGTTGGACGATCTCGACCTGTGGCGGGACAAGACGTTGGAAACCCCGGACAGCGGCGAGATATGGATAGGCACCTACACGGTGAACTGGAAACTGGAAAGCCTCGACAAGGAGCATGGGTGTGGGGAGCCCGGCAGGGACGGAAGATACCCGTGCGGCTTCAAACGGCCTTCGAGCTGCCCCCGATACCGGTGGAGGGTGCCGGACGGATACGACATGATACACCTGTGCAAGGGGTACGCTTTGACGCCGCCGAAGTCCGCGAGAGGCAAGGTCGTGCCGATAATCCCCCAGTTGGGCACCGTCGTGCACCGGTATCTGGAGGCCACGGAGAGCATCATCCCGAACCCGTACAACCTGATATTCAGGACGCGCGAGGGTATGCCGTTGGCCGCGTTGGATGACAGGGCCGGTTTCCGCGACCTCATGCGCAGGGCGGGCATACCCGACTACGAGAACCGGTACGGGCATGAATGCCGCAACTCCGTCGTATCGCTCCTGTTCCACATGAAGGTTGATCCCGGCATCATCCAACGCATCGTCGGCCATTCGAGCATAGCCATGAGCGAGCATTACCGCACTGTGCCCGTGGAGGATTTGATGCGAGGCATGGAGACGATAAGCGACGGGCTTGGCCTGAAACAGATCGAATGGAAGGCGTGAACTGGCGCGCCGAAACTTGCCGGCCATACAATGGAAGAGTAAGTTAATCACCTTGAATGTCCAGCGGAAGGAACGTTACGGAGGCGCACCATGACAAGCATATTCGACGTGGCCGCTTACGTGCTGGACAAGCTCGGCGTCATGACCACCATGAAGCTGGAAAAGCTCTGCTACTATTCACAGGCATGGTCCCTCGTATGGGATGAACGGCGTCTGTTCCCCGAGCGATTCGAGGCATGGGCCAACGGCCCGGTGTGCCCCGACCTATACCATGCGCACAAGGGCATGTTCAAGATCACGCGCGGCGATATTCACGGCGACCCGTCGAACATAGACGAAGACGGCACCAGCACCATAGACGCGGTGTTGAATGCCTACGGGAAAATGGGAGCCTACCAGCTCAGCGAGCTTACCCACAGCGAACGCCCGTGGAGGGATGCGCGAGGCGATCTCCCGCAGGGAGCCATCTGCAACACCGAGATAACTGAAGCGGCCATGGCCGAATACTATGGGAGCCTTACCGACTAGTGGGCCACCGCAGCAAAACCAAGAGCATCAAGGCCAAAGCCCCGAGCTCTTCAAAACGTGTGCCCGCGCATCGCGTGGCGAAAAGCTATCATGTCCCCGAATCCGCCACGGAGATTCCCAAGGATTCCGTGAACCGTCGCATCGTATTCCGTTTCGACTGCGTTGACCTTGAGGCCGACTGTCCATGGTCGCTTGCGCACATGAGCGACGAGGAGCATCGGCTGCTGCTGTTGAAGATGCGTGACTTCGAAAAGGCGACGGTGGGCGAGATCATTAGCCCCTCATATCAGGCGTTCACCTGCTACCCTGATTTCACCCAATGCCCCAACCAGACGCCACAGGACCGGCTGGCGAAATACTATGAACGCGAAGGCGATGCGTTGGCCCGGTTCCGCTTGGGCGGAACCGGACGCCTGTACGGTTTCCTTGTAGGCAATGAGTTCCATATACTCTGGTGGGACCCGAACCATGAGGTATGGCCCTCCACTAGGAAACACACCTGACCATCATATTGTAGTGGTATACAAAATGGTCCCGTCCTCCAATACGGGAGGAAAGGTCGGGGAACAGCCTGGCCCCGGTCGGAACCGAGGTTGACACCATGCGTGCCGCTAAGCATAATTGAAGTGTCTCATGAAACGTTAATAGCCAACCGAAATAAGCAAAACATACTTGGATGGTGAGCGTCTGGTATGCGTCAAGTGCCGTGGCCCCAGCAGGGTCACGGCACTTTTCATACGAACAGCAATGGTCCCGTCCTCCAATACAGGAAGACGGGACCATTCATGTTCCTAGCGGCTTGTTCATTGGGCAAGTTGCATGATTCTAGCGGATACACTCGGAATCGTTATGTTGCCGCCCATCGTGGACTCATAGGTTATCGTCCCATCAGTGGTGCCCCACAAATCAACTATGTCATCCTCCAGAAGTCGATTATCGTTGCCGGTGCGCATGTATGAGACGAATATGACCTTGTTGGAATCCCAGATTCCATAATCGCCCTGCTCCACGCTGACTCGATATTGAGTGTCAATATCACCTTCAATGACCTGTACGATTTTCCCATGGAAATGGACGCGCTTGCCCTTGTTCGCATCAGGGTTTCGAGCCAGATCATCGAAAGGTATATCCTGCGCGGACGCCTTGAACTGGTCATCTGATTCATCGGCCGTGACGGAGAAGGTCGCCTCGAACCCCTTGAACTCCACGGTGAACTCCTGCGTCTGACCCGCTTGAAGCTTACCGGGGTTCTTGACGGTGAAGCCCGATATTCCGTCCCTTGTGGAGCCATCGTCATACGTGGCCGTCACGTCTATGCCTTCGGTCGAATTATTTATCTCGGTGCCATCGGCCGTCGAACCCGAATACTCGGCTGTGATTCCAGTCAACGATTTAGGTTTCGGGGTTTCCTTGGTCTTGGAACTCTGGGAGGGGTCGGAGGTCGCAGGCGCGGTTGCGTCGTTCTTGGCTGCTTCGATACCGGACGCGGCCAAGCCGACAATCAATATGAAGACAATGATGCCAGCAATCGCGGCACCTGCGAGGCTGAGGACGAATTGCCATATCTTCATGGTGATTGTTTTTGCGGCGGGCTTCAATCCGTGCGGCTGCCCCGAGGGAAAGTACGGGTCAAGCGGATGTGGGGCCACATATTGCCCGGCCTGCGGTTGTTGCGACTGTGGCGCGTATGCACCGTATGTGGGAGTCGGTTGTGGCGTGGGCTTATCGGCGGACTGCCGCGACGATGGTTGACCGCCCGATTCGACCGGCTGCTGTAATACGGGTGGTTGTTCTGGTTCACTCATTTTTTGTCTCTTCTCTCCATTGGGGTTGGTGAGCTAATTGTATCCACGAACCGTGTTCCCTGATTGCAAGAAACACGGATAAGGTACATAATCATGCGGCCCGTGCGGCAAGATTGTCATGCAGCCATCGCCGGTAGTCCAACAGGACGCCGACGGTGATGCCCAGTTCCTGCGCCATCGCGTAGGGTTCTCCCCTGTACAGGTCTTCCGCGCGCATGTATTCGATGGGATTAATCAGAGAGAACGCGGTCTCCTTGCGGGTGAGGCGTTCTTCTTTCTCCCGGCTCAGTAATCCGAGCCCGTCATCGAAGTGTTTTGCGTGGATAAGCTCATGCTGCAACGTGCATACCCGTTGTTCCATGCTCATGGTGGGGTCGATGTACGCGGTGCGGGTATCGGGATCGTATTCCCCGCACTGCGTCCCGTCGAACTCCCTATCCTCTATAAGGACTCCCATGCGCCGGGCTTCCTCGGTGAGGTCAGTCCAGGTCTTCACCGTGACCAGACTCCACCCGCTTGTTTTCATCCCGATAAGCGGCCTTCTCGACTTCTATCTTTCTGCCTATGACCTTTTCAAGCTGGGAGGCCACAGAAGCCATCTCGGATACAGGCTGGCGCAACTGCTCCTTGGTGAGCCGTGCCAGTTCGATCATTAGTGAGCGGCCGGTGGTGCCGGTCAGCGAAGCCAGTGCGTCAATGTCATCAGTGTCTATGGCACGTTTGGCGGTGGTGCGGTCGTTGACATACGGCTGAGTTCTGCCTAGGGCTTCTGCGAGCTGGTACTGCTTGATGCCGTGTGCTTTCATATATGCCTTGAATTCAGCAGCAAATGCTATAGCAAAGGCGCTGAGCGGCTTGTAATCTTCTTTCTTTGACATATCTCAAATATAGCATATCCGATACGGCATGTCGTGGTTTGACAAAAAAATAGTAAATACTATTATTTAAGACATGAGCAGCACACAGAAACTAACAGCAGCCGGTATTCGATACCGACTCTTCATCGCACAGAAAAGCCTCCGATGGCTTGCAGCGAAACTCGGATGGGATGTAAGCAAACTATCCCGCCGACTCGCCGGCCAGCCGGCCTTCAAAGTCGATGAACTGGACATGATCTGCGAAGCGCTCGGAGTCAGTTTCGAGGAACTGCTCACCATCCCAGTGGACATGCATGAGAAGTTCTTCGGCGCTGAGACGCCTGACTTGGAGGTGACGGCATGACTCAGAAGGAGAGTCGCTCACACCTCTACATGATCTGGTCAAGCATGAAGCGCCGTTGCGAGAACCCGAACATGCCGAACTACAAGTATTACGGTGCGAAAGGCATCAAGGTTTGCGGAGAATGGCATTCATTCCCGAAATTCAAGGAATGGGCTAAAGCCAACGGTTATGTTGACGGACTCTCGTTAGATCGCATCGACAGCAGCAGGGACTACGAGCCCGATAACTGTCAGTGGATGACGCTCAGTGATAACGCCACCAAATCATTGGAACGAATAGTCACCGTCGATGGGGTGGAGGGGAATGTTCGAGCATGGGCCAAGTTGCTTGATTGCAGCCCTGGCAACATCTCCTATCACATTTACAGCAAAGGCGTTCCAGTTGAGGAGTTCATTAGACGCCGAGCAAGATACGGGAAAAACCAGAGAGTTGTTCGGAACCCATCTGAGAGGACCGTGAAAGCCATGAGGCGTTTGAACCGCAAACTGGTCGAGCTGACCGAATCGGTCGGAGCCTTGCAAGGCGAACTTGACTTCTCTGAAGAGCAGCGTCTTTCTGAGTCTCCTGTATTGGAGGTAACAGCATGAGTACAGAAAACATGGAAGCCCCTGAGATTTACAGCGGAAAGGTAGGAGTAGAGATCGTACCGGACATGCGCAAGCTCAGGAGCTTCGCCAAGGACTTCATCGCCCTCGTGGACAGTTACTGGCCGGAGAACCCCGGTGGAGTAGACGAACGCGAGCAAGCCTCGCAAGCATCATGGAAGACGCCTTGCCGCAACGTTCGTCTGATGATGGACCGATACGAATCGAAGAATCATGTACAAGACTAAGTCCAAGACCAATGAGCATGGGGAACATGTCTACGACTCCCCTGCTATCGGCAAGGTGATGTACGACCCGTTGGAGGCGGATGTCACGAAGACCTTTGAGGCCCACATTTTCAAAGGTGAGGCGCATCCGGGATACGTAAAGGTGACGGCACCGCTTTCCGTATGCGAAAAACTGACCCCGGAACAGGCCCGCGAGATAGCGAAAGCACTCAATGATCTGGCGGATAAGGCCGAATCCTTTCCGAAGGAACTTAACCCGATAGGCAGGTGGCGATATGAGTGACGGCAACTATTCGTATGTCTCGGATTCGTCGGAGCGTGTTGCCAACGAGCTGAACATTCTCAACACGTGGATGGCTCAGATCGTGGAAACCGGGCTTCCCCAAATCTCCGCGCAGTTGGCGGAAATCTGGGGAGAACAAGCCAAGCGTCGTGAGTCAGACTCCGAGTTTGTCCAGACGGTCGGAAAGCTCGCGCTGGTTGGCGGTGATAACGTCAATGGCCTTGGCTGTGGAGTCCATCGACGTTTTGATGTGTCTCAGCCAGGTCTCGGCGTTGTTGGAGGCGTTCAGGAAGCTCATGTCTCCCCTGATCTCCCGAGCCGCTTTTTGAAGCGCGTCGATGTCGGTCATTTTTCATTCTTCCTTTCGGGTTTGGCATGTGGTTTGGCGATTACAAGCCTAATCCGAAAGGGCCTTTAAACGATATTCACAAGAAAGAGAAAACAATGGTCAGCCAAAATCGTAACCTTTCCCAGAAGCTCGTGGTCGAGGAACGTTACACCCGTGAATACTTCACCGGCAACGTCACTGCCGAAGGTCTTATCAACGCGGAAATCGACACCGATTACGGTGCCCGCCCCCTCACTCCAAGTCAGGCGCGTTTCGCCGCCAAGGCCCTTGAGGACCTGGCCGACTGCGCCGACGAGAAGAACGAGGAATAACAAGTCTTGCCGCAGTGGGTCGTTTTTTATCCACCTATCGACTACAGGCAAATAAATACCATACTGCGATCTACTGCGGCGACCATCGGCCGGAACCCTTCGGGGTGTCTGGACACGCACCGCCACCACCGGGAAAAACCAGAGGACTCGTCATCTCCATCTCTCACAGTTGGTCAACATTGCAGCACAGTGGCGGCAAGGGCGTTCTCGGTTCGAATCCGAGTCCGGCCACGCGGAAAGGACATGTCATGAACAGGAAAACGTATGGGGCTCACTGCTCCGGCTGGCAGCATTCACCTGATGAACGCCGGCACCGGCATGAGAACACGAAGACAATCACTTGTCTGACGTTGGCGGCGACCGGGTTCCTGATTCTCTCACTGCAACCCTATGCGGGCCCGTGGAGCATTCTCGCAGGCTTCATGTGCTGTTCGCCCGTCATGCTCTCGTTCGCATTGTCGAAAGGAACACAAAAATGATCTGGTTCATACTCGCCGTAATACTCCTGCTCATCGGAGTCGGCATGATAGCCGTCGCACTCGCCAACGGTGGCGACGGAGCCGGTTTCGGCTTCATTCCCATCATCGTCGCCGCACTGTTGATGATTCCGGCATGCCTATACTCGCTGGACGTAGGCGAGGTGGCCGTCATCCGCAACATGGGCGGCTCCGTCGCCGGTCATGCGGAGAACGCGGGCTTCCATGCGAAGGCGCCGTGGCAGTCGGTCATCAAATACGATACGCGCAACAACCTCATCAACTTCTTCAAGGACACCGACTACAAGTACGACGGCGGCAGCGCGGAAGGCAAGGAGATCACGGTCAACGACCGTAGCGGTGCCAGCGCGAACATCGACATTCAGGTCAACTATTCGCTCGAACCGTCCGCCGCCGAAATGCTCTACTCGGAATACGGCAAGCAGACCACGTTCACGCAGAACTACATCGGCAACGACCTGCGCAGCGTGGCCCGTGAAACCTCCGGCAAGTTCGACACGATCACGATGCTCACCGACCGTGGCAAGTACACGAAGGCCGTGCAGGACGCGCTCACCTCGAAATGGAAGAGCATCGGCCTGACCGTCGAACAGGTGTCCGTGCAAGACATCCGCTACCCGAAGTCCATTACCGACAGCTACGCGCAAGCCCAAGCCGCCGAGGTCTCCAAGCAGAAGGCGAAGAACGAGCAGGAGACCGCGAAGGTCGAGGCCGAGACGAAGCACATCAAGGCGCAGGGCGAGGCCGACGCGAACAAGGTGCTGAACGATTCCCTGACCGACAACGTGCTCCGGCAGCATTACATCGACGCTTTGAAGAACGCCGACCAGCTGATCGTCACACCCGAGGGCTCCAACACCCTCATCCAACCCAAATGATTCTTCCGGGCGGGGTTCTTTATTCCTTTACTTCCTCGTCCGGTGGCAGCCAAGCGCATGGTGCCGCACCTACGAAGCCTTCCAATGGTCATGGACTTCTCCAAGGTGCACCGGGTTCGACTCCCGGCTTGGCGCTCAGAAAATTTAACCCCTTCGCGTCCTGCGTCGAAACCAGCAAAACAAGGGTTTCGGACGTGTCAGCACCGGCGTAGAAGGACAACCAAATAATCAAGCCCAGTGGAGGGAAACAATCATGGAACTCACCCCATTCGACCGTATGAGACTACTCAACGAGGCGCGTGGACTATTGCCGCAGGACGAGCTTGAACGTCGGGCGCGCGTGATTCTCGACGATCCAGCCGCTCCTTCTGAGACGTCGAAGAAACCTGACTCGCCTCGTCTCATCATCAGCGACTTCCTGCGCTCGAAAGGATTCGAGCCGATGAAGAAAAGCGCCCTGCATTTCGGCTCCCGTCTTGCCGAGAACTACAAGATGAAGTTCGGCGCCTACCCGCCGAAGCACGGGAAGACCTACATCTACTACGAGATCGACAGGCCTCTCATGGAGGAGACGTGGGCTCAGATTCAGACGGAGGACGCCGACTGATGGCATCTGATTTCAACTCCATCGCCAAAGCAATCCGTTATCTCGGTGATTGCGTCCGTTATCTCGCTGACAAGTATGTGGCCGTGAACGATCGCGTGTACTCGGATTGGAACGAGGCCTCGAAGGTCGTGGGAGACGTTGGCCGTGACCATGTGGCCGATTATGCGGAGGCCTCTCACAAGCAGGGTAAGTCGCGTACTTGGCGTCACAGTCACCTGATGGAACGCGAGGAACAATTGTCCATGCAGTCGAGGGGTTCTCATGTTGACCCCGAATGATGTCCGGCATAGAAAGTTCCGCACGTATCGTTCCCTGCTTTACGGAGAGGTCTACGACGTGGAGGACGTTGACGATTTTCTCGACTTGGTGGCCGACACCATCAAGGTTTTAGGCAAGGAAGTACTCAAAGCAAGAAAGGAGGGGCAATGACCGTCGAGCAGATGACCGATGACGATTACTTCGCGTTGGACGCGGTGGACCAGACCGCGTTGAAGAAGTATCTGGTCAGCCCGTTGGCGTATTCGCAGTATCTGACCGGCGAGCATTCGTCCTCCCCCCAGTTCGAGTTCGGGAAGGCGGCTCACAGTCTCATATTGGGCAGTGGCCCCGAGGTGCTGGTGAAACCGAACCTACGCACCAAGGAAGGCAAAGCCAGGTATGCGGAGACATTGAAACTGCATGAGGGCGAGGATATCGTATGGCTTTCCCCCGATGATGTGGAGAAGGTCGAGGCCATGCGGGACATGGTTGGAGATTTCTTCACGAAGCTGGATGGTCAGCCGGAGGTGGCGATGATCGCCGCCGACCCTGATACCGGATTGTTGATTAAGGGCAAGGCGGACTGGTTGCCGTCCACTCCCGACCCGGATGGTGTGCTGCGTATCCGTGATTACAAGACCACGGTGAAGTCGCCGGACGAGTTCGAGCGTTCCTGCTGGCAGTACGGGTATCACATTCAGGCCGCGTTCTACATGCGTCTCTACCGGTTGACGATGCCCGAATATAAGGGGCCGTTGGGTTTCGAGTTCGTCGTGCAGGAGAAGAACCCGCCGTTCGACTGGATGCGCTACGAGATTCAGGAGGATTCGCCCATCATCACCGAACTGGCGGAACCGAAGATAAACCACGCCTTGCAGGGCATCAGATGGTTCCGTGACAACACGGAGGACCCGTTGGAGGCCATGAGGGCCTACGGGTTGCCTAAATACCCGAAGGATGTCGTGTTCCCCGACTGGAAGCTGTTGGAGGAAGAGGAGGAGATTGAATCATGGCGGTAATTAAGAAGGACGCTCAGGGCGGTCGTGGCACGTATGCGACCCTGGCTCAGGTCGTGAACTATGTGGACGAGCAGGGGTTCGACCTGCAATGGCCGACCCAGTTGGTTGACGGACGCCTGTATGTGGATACGGCCGTCAGGAAGAAGGGCACGGACAAGTGGATTGCCAGTAATTGTCTTATCCCGGTCGAGGTGGGTGATTCGCGTGGCATGAGCGTCATGCAGGCCCTCGGTTCCGCATTGACGTATGCGCGACGATACAGCACTTGCGGCGCGTTCGGACTGGCGACCACGGATGATGACGGTGAGACGAGCGGCTACAAAAAGCGTTCTGTCAAGGGTATGACCGACGAGCAGAAAACACAGATCGACCGGATTCTTGAAGACTGCAAGATTCCGGTGGGTCAGGAGAACGGTTTCATCGGCAATGTCCTGCAAACGCGGGTCGCTTATGGCACGTTGACCGAATATCAGGCGCAACGGTTCATCGACGCTTATCGACAGCATAACGACAAGGTTAAGGAGGCTCCTAGTGAGCAGTGAGATTGGTTTGAACGACGTGAAGCCGGGCATGTGGGTTGAGTTTGATGATGCGGACGGGCATTATGCGGGCGAACTGCATGAGATGAAGAACCCGGAAAGCATGGCGGACGTTCTCATCATGAGTATGGGCCATAAGCCGCCACTGTACATCGAGACCGAGGATGAAGGCAATCTCGTGGTTTTCTTGGATTTTGGCGATGGGTACAGTACCGGTTCCGCTCGGAACGTGCATGTGTACGAGTCGAAGCCCGAGACGGAATCCGTCAAGCAGGCTGAAGATGATGACAAGAAACCGTTCTGGAAAGGCAAGACCTGCGGGGAGCTGGAAGGGCTGCGTGTCAAGATAACGTGGAATAACGGCGACACGATGACCAGTACGCTCGACATGGTGGGAAACGTTGCTCATTGCGTCTCTCTTTCTCCCGCCATTCGTTCATCCTCGACTTTCGTCCCTTACTCCGGTATCAAGTCCATCGAACTGGTGGATGATGCTTTCCGTGAGCGTATCACCGATATCACGAAGGTTCGCCCCGGCGACAAAGTGGTGGTGAAGAACGGCAACGAGTACACGGTGAAGAAGACGGATTCTGACAGTGTGGGCGGACAGACCCTGTGCCTGAGTATCGGGGAGCTCGGCTTTCCGGACGGGTGGTGGGTGGATGACTCCTTTTTCCAATATGCGTACCGCGGACCGTACACGATGGATGACCTTCCGAAGGAGCCGGGCTTCTACAAGGCTCGCACCGAATCGGTGTGGAAGCATGACGGCAAACGTTGGATGCCGGTGCTCTCCCATGATGGCACCATCGCCCCCGCCTTCCCATGCCAGTCCCAATCCCGCAGCCAGTTCTTCAAGACCAGTGTCCGGGATGATCGTTTCCCGTTCACGAAGGTGGAGGCGAGCTTCGAGTGACTTTCACCCCGAGGCCGGGCTGCAAGTGCGCCAGATGCCTGTGGGCTCACGGGGACAAGATCACGCTCCCCCAATGCCCCACATGCGGTGCCGTTGATTGCGCCGGAGCCCAATCACACATGCTGGTCTGCAACAGGCGGGCCATGGAGAAACACAAGACGAACAATTACAGGAGGAATGCGTAATGGCCGGAGAACCAAGCATCGAGTTTACCGGATATGCGGGAGAGATCAAGGATTTTCAGGATTCCAGTATTCTCAACGTCAGCGTCCATCCGGGTTACACGGATAAGAACACGAACCAGTGGGTTGACAAGGAGCCTCAGTTCTATGGTGTGCGTCCCTTGTCGAATCAGGCGAAGGATGCTTTGAATCAGGTTCGCCAGTTGAAGTCCCAGCCGAACATGAGCGTGAAGGTTCTTGTGAACGGCAGCTTGTCCAAAAGAGTGTCGGAAAAGGATGGGAAACGGTATGAGAATTGGGATGTCGCGGCCCGCACCATTGCGGTGTTGAGCGCGAAACCCAAGGCCCAGCAGTCTGGTTTCCAACAGTCGCAGCAGCAGTATCAGCAAGGATTCCAGCAGCCGCAACAGGGATTCCAGCAACCGCAACAGCAGTATCAGCAGCCTACGGACCCGTGGAGCCAACCCCAGGACGAATACGGAAATGGGCAGATCTAACCCGTCCCAACACGTCAAGGATTTGGTGGACGCACGCGACCAATACCGGTGCGTCCGCTGCGGCAAACCATTCCATTGGAGCGGTTTCAGCCGGCATCATCGCAGACTCCGGTCACACAAGTGGCCGGGACTGCATGAGGCGTCGAACCTCATCTTGGCGTGTGGGAGTGGCGATACGGGATGTCATGGGTGGATTCACGCCCATCCGCGTGAGGCCATGAGCTTGGGGTACATCGTGAGCGGTTTCAACGATCACCCCGAACTGGTGCCGATTCTCACCGCCCAACATGGTTGGGTGCTTCTGGACGATAAGGGAGGTTGGACGCGATGCGAACCGCCGAAGCAGTAAGCCTGTTGTTCATCCTGTTCTGCCGTGACCCGCAGTTTCGGCGGGCGTTGTACAAGCTCGACCCTGTGTTGTTCCGCAGGTTCACTAATGGGGAGGTGTGGCTGTGAACGTTGATGACATGACCGATGAGGAGTTCATCGACTATTGCCGGAACGGCGGCGAACTGTCCGGCCTGATAACTGAACGTCATCCGAAATGCGATTGGTGCGGTGGCATGTGCCGGGTCGGCAAGGATGGCATGTGCCGGAACTGTCGTATTAGGGAACGGCGTCGAACCGACCCCGAGTATGCGCAGCATCTGCGTGATCTGGCGAATCGGCGGAACGCTCGTAATCGTGAGAAACGTAATGAGTATGCACGCCGGTACCGGTCGGAGCATTTGGCTCAGGCTCGGGCTTCGGCTCGTAAGTATGCCGCCGCCCATCAGCGTGAGATGGCTGAATACCATCGCCGTTGGAGGTCGGAGCATCCCGAGAAATACGCCCAGTATGAGGCGAAGCGGAAACGTAAACGACAACTAGCCAAGGAGGCTGTCAATGAGTGAGAAACCATTCTGGGCAGGTAAGACCCTTATGGAGATTCAGAATCTCGATAAGCGAGTCAAGGTGACAATGGAGAACGGAGACGTATTCATAGGGAAGCTCGTGCGGCGTTCCAGAGACACGGACGGTATATGTAGCCTTTCGATGCAACTCGACGCGCATCGAACATATTTACACGTGTTCTCGGCTGAATCATCTGATACGCAGCCCATCATTCCCAGTTACGTCGATACCGTCGAATTGTTGGATGACCCCAACTACGAGCGTATCGAGGAGGCTGATGACCTCCAAGAGAAAGATATTACAAAACCAAACCGAAGGAGACAACCAATGAGTGATTACAAGCAGCGGATGATCCGCGAACATCGAGAATTGCAGGAGCGTATCAGCAAGCTGGCGCACATGCTTGAGGGCTACGCGGAGGGCACGTTGGACTTCACGCCCGCGTGCTCCTTCCAGCTCCTTGAAAGCCAATTGTACGCGATGGGGGCATACGCGAACATCTTACAGGAGCGTGCGCGTATCGAACAGGTGGATTTGAACGCGCCTCTTGAGGGAGGTGAGTCTGGTGAGGTTTCACAGGATTAGCCCGTGTCCTCGTTGTGGGGGCAAGGTCAAGGCGAAATGGGAGCGGGACGGCGTGCAGGGGTTGCCTGAATACACGTTCTTTATCGTGATGTTCCGCTGCACTGTCTGCGGGCTCGGCTTCGAGGGAGGTTGTTCACGGAAGCCCGCCCCGTATCAGTTGCAATACAATATCGCCGCTTGGAACCGCATATGCAACGGTGATAAATGCTTCACGTTGACCTACATGAGTCAGGAAGACGGACGATGAAGTTGGAGACCAAGGAAGAATATCTGGTCGATTCGGCTATCGAGATGCTGTATCCGACCGTCACTTTCAATTCCTATGAGGCCGCTGTGAAGCATATCCACGAGACGCCGGGCACGTGGCGAATCACAAAAATCTATCGCACCCTACCAGTCGGCGAGGAAGTCACGGAGGCAGACGATGAATGCTGATGTGGAGCGGATTCGCGAGAGTCTGGGAGGCAGACGATGAAGGCGACGGACGTGGAGATCGAACGACGGTGCGGCATGGTCACGGGTGCCTCCTGCGGGAATGTGACCCTGAGCTGGATTCCCGGAGACGGCCGAAACGGCACCCGCTCATGGGTGCTGGCCACTCATGATGGCGACAGCATCCGCCGCATCCGGTTGAGCCGGAACGAGCTCGGCGACCTGGAGGACATCCTCCAATCAATCGCGAACGAGGAGAAGGAACTGCGAGGTGGACGATGAGCACTCTGGATATTTTGGGTAACACGAGCGAGCAGGCGGATTCGATACGTCTGATGCTCAAAGTGCGGGGCATGAAGGACGGTCGTTTCATCGACGCCGACCCGCTCATTATCCTCAAGGCCGACAATCATCAAGGTTCCGACAGGTGGGACGTGTATGTCAGCAAGACGGTGTATCCGACCGCCGAATCGTATGGCACGCTCGCCGGCGTGCTGAGGATGCTCGCCGACGACGTGGAGATCATGGCGCGAGAGAAGGAAATGGGAGGCGGACAATGAGCGGACACGACGAAACAATTCATCCAGACTATATTCCCGAGGATTTCAGGGAACTGCTGCGCATGGCTTGCGATTCCGTCTGGGAACAAGGCGAGTTGTACAGCGAAGACCTGTTGCTGGCGGCTTTCAAACCCGCCATAGACGAACACGACCGGCAGATAGCCGAACAGGCATGGGAGAACGGATATATCCAAGCCCTCAAGAACATGAACCCCATGCCCGGCGAGGAACCGCCCGAATACACGCCAAACCCATATCGAAAGGAGAACGCATGAACGAGATTCAGTTTACAGACCATTTGGTTGCGCATATCGGCGCGGAAGGCACCTGCGGCCGTTATCGAGCCAAAATCTACGAGGACGGCAACTTCAGAGACTTCCTGTACGCCATGAGCCTCAAACGTCTCAAACGCAAGTGCGAGAAGTATGCGAAGCGTGAACGCAAGGCCATCGCATATGTCGCCACGCTCAAGGAGGAATCATGAGCGTAAGCAGTCTCAAAACGCGAAGAAGGAATTGAATTGAGCGGCTGGCGTGACAAGGCCGCGTGCCGTGACATGGACCCTGACCTGTTCTTCCCAACCACGTCCAGCGAGGAACGATTGGCGCTCAAGGCCTGCGCCCAATGTCCGGCGATATGCGAATGCGCACGGTACGCGGCGCAACACGACAGAATCAGCGGCTACCCATTGCAAGGCGTATGGGGTGGCGTGAACAGGAGCAGAAGAAGGAATCGAAATGAGTGACAAGGATATGGTCACGGTTTACGAACGACGTGACGGCAGCAAACCCGGATTATGGTCCGTGTACTGGTATTTGGGGTGGGACGTGTTTTTCTCGTTCTCCCTCGCGGTGGGCATCACGTCAAAGAATACGATGATGGCCATTGTTCAAGCGTTTTGTCTGCTGGTTTTTCTTGGACTCACCGTCTGGCAGTTGAACCATCTGACTTGGAGCATCACCGACTATCGGGTGCGTATCAGCTCTAATTTGGAGAAGGGGGCTCATGTTGAGCAAAGCGAAAAGTAAAGCATGGCAACTGCTCATTGAAGACTCGAACCGTCCGGCAGAGGAGATTCGCTTGGCTACCGGATTTCGGGTCGATGTGATCGAGCAGATGCGCGGGGACGTGCAAAAACGACTACGAGACAACCCGGAGTTCTGATTATGAGACCGAGTTATCTGCCCGTCCAGTATGAGCATTGCCCGTACTGCGGAGGAATCTTGAACGTATTCGGGGACTGCGTGGACTGCCAGTTTCACGATGACCCGACTGAATGGTGGATGGACGAATGAGCCGACAGAAAGCCAAAGGCACACTGCTTGAATCCAAGGTGGTCAACTATTTGCGCGCCCGGTTGGGTGACAGCGAGCAGACGATACACCGTGAAGTGTTGCATGGGACGAAAGACCAGGGCGATATCACCGGTCTGCGTATCCACGGCCAGCCGGTCGTATTGGAGTGTAAAAACTACAGCACCTATACGGGGAGACTCAAGGAGTGGATGCAGGAGGGCCGTACCGAGGCGGGTAACGCGGACGCACCTTACTGGTTCGTCGTGTTCAAACAGAAGGGTCTCGGCTTGAACACGTTGTCAAGCATGGACAACCAGCCCGTGCTCACCGACTTAAAGACCCTCGCATTGATAGCAGGACATGGAATCATCGAAGGAGACGAAGAATGAGCTACGACCTGTATGTGGTACGCCCGGATATTCCCGAGGACTTCTGGGGTTACGTGTGCGACCGTGACCATGAGGAACGCTCCTACGACCAGTATGGCCGCTATTTCAACTACACGTATAATCTCGGCCCGTTCTTCGCCGCCTATCATGTTAGACCGTCAACAGACTTGGACGGCAAGACCGGTGGGGAATGCGCCGAACTTATACGGCAAGCCCTCATGAGCATCTACCTTCAGCCGTTGCATGAGCTGCGTTCCGAATACAATCCGCGTGACGAGAACGGCGAGTTGGTTGATTGGGGCAGTGTGGACGGGGCAATCAAATGGTTGGAACGTGTTCATGACTACTGCCGTGAACACCCGGATTACGTGGTCAGGGAACGCTCCTGATGGGAAACAGTCACAACACGACATCCACCGAATGCATCGACTGCGGGCGTATCCGGCCACGTAACCAGATGTGCAGCGGGCCCCGTTGCCGCAACTGCCATATCAAGGCCGCCCCATACGGTTGGCGAAGCATAGAGCCGGAAGCGCGAAATAGGCAAGGGAGCATAAAACCAAACGCACTCCCCCATTGCCCATCCAAGAGGGCGGCATGGTTTTCGCCGGCCACCCCATCGACATCGATGACCCGTATCTGCGCGAATTCATCGAAAAGGCAAGGAGAACATGATGGAAGATAGGAAACTCGTTGATTTCGCCCGTTGGCTGAACGATCATCCGGGCGAATGGAATCTTTGGCCGCATCTCATTCCCATACAGGCCGACCGCAGGGATACCGTCGCATCGATGAGGCTTGTCATGGAACGCATCAAAAATCATCGGTATGACGAGTTCCGCGTGGACACCGTATTGCTCGAATACGAACTGTTCAACGGTTTCATGGGCTTCGACAACGGTGGCGTGCATGAGAATGGTCTCGCGTTGAAGATGAGGCTCAAAGCATGACCGCGCGTGGAGATGACCGCAAACTCATGCATTGGATAGCCTCGCACGGCTACACGGTGGTACGCGCCGGCAGCGGCCACTGGAAGATATTCGATGACGGCGTGCTGCTCACGGCGACGAGCGGCACGCCCTCGGACTGGCGAAGCCGCCACAACTTCATACGAGATTTAAGGAGACGAACATGTTCAATCTAGCATCGAAGATTCGGCACTGCTGCCCCCTCTACGGATGTGTCCCGCTCATATTCGAATGGAGAGGCCGCTACATGTTTTTCTGCACCCACTTGGAAGCCCCTTATGCCGATACGAGAGAGGAAGCATGGGATAAGTGGTGCGGAATGGTTGAGAACATTTGGGAAAGGGACAGGAAATGACCTGGATCATACGAAATTCTGGAAGGCAGTAGCCGAGAACCGCAGTGAGAACGCGGTCGCTGCCCTCGAAACCATGATTGAGGAGACGGAATGAGTCTGGTGAGTTTAGATTTCAGGAAAGTGGTATAACGATGGCCCGCAAAGGATACATCCAGCTCGTCAACGGCTTCTACATGAATCGCAAGGTGCGAAAACTCAGGCACACATGCCCGAGCGCGATAGGTGCGTTCACGATGATGCTTACCTTCTGCGGAGATAATCTTTCAGACGGTCATATCAGTGAAGATGATGCGCTTTACGTGCTGGATATCACCGATTCAGAACTTGAGGCACTGTGCAATGTCGGCATGATCGAACCGGACGGGAACAACGGGTACTATATTCACGATTATCTTATACACAATCGCAGTCGCGAACAGGTACAAAAGAAGCGTGAAAGCAATGCTGAAAATTACCGTAAAAATAAAAACGAGGTAAAAACCTCCGATTCAGATGACTTTCAGACGGCTGAATCACGTCTGAATCGGGACAAACACCAGAACACCAGAACACCAGAACACCAGAATGAATTATCTAAAGATAATTCAACTCCCCCTACCCCCTCAAAGCCTGACTTCGATGGACTGCTCGACAGTCTTGAGCGTATTTACCCGACGAACAGGTTCGACGGGAAGACCTCTCAGGCTCGAATGCAGTTGGAAATCGAATGGCCCAAGATCGTGAAAGCCGCCGGCGAGGCTGACCCGCGTGAGTTTCTTGAAGCCAAAACCCGAGCGTATGTCGGGGCCACCGAGGAACGATTCGTGAAGACGTTCAGCCGGTTCATCGGCGGGGAACTGTACGCACGCAACTGGGAGAAACCCAAACCGGAGACCCCAAGGGCCCGGCAAGTCCAGCCGGTCAAGTCCCGCAGCCAGCAGAATCTCGAAGCGAACATGGCGAAAACCTGGCAGTACATGACCGAGGAGGAGCGTGCCCGATACTCGCAGGGAGGTCTCAATGCTCAGCAAGGGTGAGGCGGCGGCGTTGTTGTCGCTGATTAACGCGCATCACGGCAACGCGCAGTGGGATGATGTTCAGCTTGATGCGTTCCATTCGGAACTGCGTTCGGACATCACGGCGGTGGAGGCGCGTGAGGCCGTTCGACGCTTCTACGCGGACAACAGCACGGGTCGCTGGTGTGGTTCCGGCGACATCAACGGCATCGTCCGCAAGCTGCGCAACGGTGCGAAACCGTCCGAAGCGCAGATAGGCCTGGAGTGCGAACGTCTGGGACTGGTGGAAGATCAGGCGTGGTTGTATCGCCGGCAGCGCATGATGGGCCGTTCCCCGGACGAGTCTCGACAGGTGGCGTTGGCCGCGCGTGACCCGCTGCGCTTGCCGCCCGCGAAACCCAAGCGCCGGCGTGAGGGTGGTGGTTTCAATCCGGGTTTGGGCGTGGCGTTGGACGAGGTTCTGGCGACACGCCGTCCGGCTGAATCATGACCGGTTTGATGGCATAATTGGGAGTTGCTGACACGTCCGAGACCTTCAAAAAAACCGAAGGTCAAGGTCACTATTGTCTTTTTCCACTGAAACTACGAGGCTCTGCCGCTACCACGGTTGCTGGCGGGATATCGTCACCGACGCGCCGTCACCGCTTATCGGACATGGCGTCGAACCGAACCGGAATCTCCTGTGCGACAAGCACGCCAGCCAGTTGACCGGCGACCTGCGATGGTTGGACCGCAGTCTGCCCGACCTGTGCGAGTATCGCATCAACCGCGCCTACGGGCACAAGAACGGTGGCGGCGGTCAATCCGGCACCGCTCCCGCACCGTTGCGCGAAGCCCTGCATGATCTGCTGTACGCGGACGATGACCACGGTTATCCGGGGTTGCAAGGCACGTTGTACGAGTGGATGCGCAGTCTGAAAATCAATCTGCCCGAGTCCACGCCACTGTCGGACATGGTTCACCGTATCGCCAATCATCCGAAACTCATGGAGCATTCCAGCACGCCCGTGTACGCGGAACTGGTTCACAGTCTGACACGCAAGCTGCGTCGTTTCCTCGCGGACGATGACGGGGAAACCGTATTGTACGGCTCATGCCCCGCCAACGGGTGCTTGGGCCAGCTCTCCTGCTACGCGGACGCGGAAACGGCGAAATGCCCGAAATGCGGTTTCAGTATGCCGGTAGCCCTTATCAGGGCGGAACGGGTGAAACGTCTCCTCCAATTGGAGGCGGTGAGAACCCGCGGCGAACTGTTGGACATCATCAAGGCGTGCGGAATGCGCGTGAACCGCAGCACTTTGCGTAGTTGGATACATCGAGGCCAGTTGCCTCAGCAGGGCGAGGATGCGTACAGCAATCCGCTTTACCGGTTCAGTGACTTCTACCGTCTCGCGTCCGGCCTGTCGGAGGACGCGGACGTGTGGGAGATCATGCAGGTTTCGCAAAACCAATCCAAGGAAGGAGACGACAAGTGAGCAATCAGATTCAACCATTCGACTTCAACGGCATTCAGGTGCGTGTCCTAACCGACGAACACGGCAACCCGTGGTTCCTTGGAGCGGACGTATGCGCCATTCTCGGTACGGCCACCAACCATATTCGGGAATACCTCGATGCCGATGAAATCACCAATATCCGTAGTACGGATATTGCTCAGAACGGCGGCAAGGCACCCGTTTTCGTGTCCGAGTCCGGCTTGTACTCCCTCGTGTTACGCAGCCGCAAGCCCGAAGCCCGCGAGTTCAAACGCTGGGTCACGCACGAGGTGCTGCCATCGATTCGCAAACATGGCGCGTACATGACCGAATCGACTTTGGAAAAGGCAGTCACCGAACCCGACTTCCTTATCCGGCTCGCCACGCAAATCAAACAGGAGCGGGCGGAAAAGGAGAGAGCCCAAGCACAGGTCGAACGGATGCGTCCCAAGGCATTGTTCGCTGACGCTGTGGAAACCTCGAAGACCAGCATCCTCGTGGGCGACTTGGCGAAAGTCCTGAAAGGCAATGGCGTGGATATTGGCGGCATGCGCTTGTTCGCGTGGCTGAGGGACAACGGATGGCTGATGAAAACCGGCAGCTCTCGCAACATGCCCACGCAGAAATCTATGGAATTGGGATTGTTCGAGATCAAGGAAACCACCGTGGTTCACTCGGACGGTCACACGACCATCAACAAGACACCGAAAGTCACGGGCAAAGGTCAGACGTTCTTCGTCAACAAGTTCCTCGAACACAAGGAGATTACCCAATGAGCATCAATCTTGGCACCACGGAAGTGGAATTGGGCTTGTATTCCAAGGCGCTTCAACTAGCCACGTTCACCGTGGAAGTCCCGGTGGTGGGCGAACTGGAACCGGACAGCGTGTTAATAGGCGACGACCTGCGACCACGCGCGCACGTGACCGTGACGCCGCCGCCCAACGGTTCCATCGAAAAGGCCGTTAAAGCCGGTGTCCATGCGTTCCAGGAGGCGTTCAATGAGTCGATGGGATCGAGGAACGCATGAACTGGCTGAAACGACTGCTGCACTTGAAGGAGCTGGAACCTGAGCCACCGGTATTGGTACCATGCCCTATCTGCGGGTGCATACCCAAACCGAAGTATGTATGCGACACCACCATTAACCGCTACCACTGTATGGAAAACTCCGTGTGGCTGCTCTCGGAGTGGTGCAATCATGCCGCGAGCATCTTCTCGTTTGTACCGTTTAATGACGGGGAAGTTCAGAAGTGGAATACCGGTTGCAGACTGTTGAGGACAATGGTTGACGAGCCGGTTCCCGAATGCCCTGTCTGCGGGGAGAACCCCACCGTGCAACCGGACTCGGAGTCGGATATTCCCCAGCTTGTCTGCTCATGCAACGAACTGTTGGACAACGATGGGATAACCAACGTCTATCTGCGTAAACACGAGTGGATACGTCGTTGCAGGGCGTTGAAACGCAAGCAGGACAACGTGAGTGAAATGGAACAACTGATCGGAGAAACACAATGAACGGACATTATTCGGTTATCACAAATTTCGGCTGTCATTGGACATGCCCCTACTGCATCGTAAGGAAAACCGGATTGAACGTGCCGGTGACCGACATGCAGGCCACGCTGCGGACCATCAGCCGTGAAAGCGAACACCACCCCATGAGGTTCCTGAGCTTCAGCGGCGGCGGAGACCCCCTGTTCCCCATGCGCGAGCCGGAAGCATCGAAACGTGTCGCCTTCTACCGGGAGGCGATACACAGGGCCGGAGACTGGCTCACGGAAACCGAGATGCACACCAGCTACTTCCAATGCGGACGCAACGTGGCTCAAGTCATGCAGCAGATCAGGTTCAACCGCGTGGTGTATCACATGCGGCCCACGAGCTTGTCCGATGACGTGGCGTTGGCATTGCCCCGCAAATGGTTCGACCGTCAGAAGGTACGTGTCGTGTACGTGGTCACTCCCGATTTCACGCCGGAGCGTATCGACCGGATAGCCGATCTCGTGGCCGATAGCAACGTGGTCAATGAACTGTCGTTCAGGCAGAAGGTCAACCCCGACAACACCATCGACCACACGTGCGAGGAGTATCTGAAGGCTGGCCATCAAAAACGCTGGTGGTACATCCAACAGGATGATTACAACACGTATGTCGTGAACGACCGGCTTTACACACGATTCAGCGATATCGGCAAGGAGGACCACAGGTGAGCAAGAAGATTCGCGTCGGCTGGGATGACCTGAAGCCCGGCGATTTGATTCACGTCAAAGGCAGCACGAACACATACAGGTTCAAGTCCCGCACTGATTGGCATTCTATGATTAAGGTCGAGGGAGACGGAGTTGGTGTTTCCGCCACATGGAAGCTGGGAGTCGAAAAGGAACCGGTTTCGGTGTTTCTCGTTGTCTATGAGGATGATTTCGCCTACGCCACCCGTCCCGCACCTAAGAAGAAGCCGCGTCCGAGTATCGTGGAACCGATACTGCCGGGCGAATACTGGGCGCGCATCCGCTTTGGGTCACAAACCGGTTGGGGACGGATCATCAAACGGTATGCTCCCCACAGTGATAATTGGCTGTTCGGACACGATGACAAGGCACCGTATCAAACATCTTGGTGCGGGACCCTGGCGGGTCTTCATCCGTGGAGGACATGGGAGGAATTGTTGGAGGCCAGTAAGCAGACTCCGATTCTGGAACTGTTGTCTGCTGAGGAATACTACACGAGAAAAGCCAAGGGGGAACTGTGAAGCGTTACATGGACTTGGCACGCAATATTTTCACGGGTGTCCTATCCGACGTTCCACCCGACTTCATACCAGTGGGAACGATCATTGATGAACCGGATACCCCCAGAGAGGATACGCCTATCAAAACGTATGACAGCGTGGAGTCCATCGCCACAGTCAAGGTGGATAAGACCACGCTCGCCAGAATCATGCCGGTTAGAATCTCCATTGACGAGCTGCATGATTTTCTCCAAAAGGTTCCGACCGACGCGGTATGGGAAGTCCAATGGAACGAGGAATGCACGAATCATTACCTGATCGCGGAAAACGACAACGGTAGTCTCACATTCACACCTGTGGAAGGCCCGGTTACAAGCGGATATAAGCTGGTATTCGACTTTCCGTTGAAGTAGTCGGTCAAGCATGAGAATGCCGCCCTAGTGTGCTTCCATGAGAGGCAGTGGCGGCTTATAACACGCCTATCATAGCTTGAAACCCGTGAAAATCTATTTTTTATTGATCTTCACGGGTTTCAGTGAATGAAAAGCATGTTTTCGTATAATCGGGCCCACGTTTATGGTTATCAGTTATCAGTATCGCCATTCTATAACAAATAATCGATTATCTGTTATCAGGTTGCGCCGTAATACCCCTTGCTTTAGCTATGGGGATATAAGGCGCCTCTGTCTTACATCCCCATATGCAAGTCTGTAAAGCATGGTATCATAGGAAGCATGGACACCACGACAGCCAAGCGGGCATACAGGTTCCGCTTCTACCCAACGCCGGAACAGGAACAAACACTCCGGCGCACACTGGGCTGCTGCCGCAAGGTGTACAACATGGCATTGGACGCCCGCTCCGAAGCATGGACGGTCCGCCATGAGAGCGTGTCCTACGAGGATACGAGCCGGATGCTCACCGACTGGAAGAAAACCAAGGAATACGCCTACCTGCGCGAAGTGTCCTCGGTCCCGTTGCAACAGTCGCTGCGACATTTGCAGGCGGCGTACAGGAACTTCTTCGTCAAGACGGGAGACTATCCACGGTTCAAATCCAAGAAGAACGGCGGAGCCGCCACCTATGCCGCATCCGCGTTCACCTGGAATTGGGACAAACGGGAATTGACTTTGGCGAAGATGTGCGAACCCCTTCCCATCCACTGGTCGCGCACACTGCCGAGGAAAGCCCGGCCGTCCACCGTCACCGTGTCCCTGGACCCGTCCGGACGCTGGCACGTGAGCATTCTCGTCGAAGAGGAAGTGAAACATCTACCCGCCTCCCCAAACAAGGTCGGCGTCGATTTGGGCACCGAACACTTCGCCATCCTCAGCACCGGGGAGAAAATCCCCAACCCACGCCACCTCAACCGTTACCAGAAGAAGCTTGAACAAGCCCAACAAACTCTCTCCAGAAAGCAGAAAGGAAGCAACAACTATCGTAAAGCCCGTCTGAAGGTCGCCAAAGCGTACGCCAAGGTCAAGGATTGTCGAAGCGACTTCCTCCACAAGCTCTCGACCCGACTCATCCGCGAGAACCAAGCGGTGGTCATTGAAGACCTTGCGGTCGAAAACCTGACCCGACGGTGCGCGCCGAAGCCTGACTCGGAGCATCCGGGCCGTTACCTTCCCAACGGGCAAGCGGCGAAAACCGGTCTCAACAGGAGCATACTCGACACGGGTTGGAGACAGTTCCGCACGATGCTCGAATACAAGGCCCAATGGTACGGGCGCCAGCTTACGGTCATCGACCGCTGGTACCCGTCCAGCCAGATCTGCTCCACCTGCGGATACGACAGCGGCAAGAAACCATTGAACATCCGCCAATGGGACTGCCCCAAATGCGGAACCAACCACGACCGAGACATCAACGCCGCCAAAAACATCCTATCCGCCGGACTGGCGGTACGCGCCTGCGGGGACCCTCGAACCGCCGAAGCAACACTTCGGTAGGCGGGGAACAAGTCCCTTCAGGAAACCCTTGCCGCGAGACAAGGGAATCCCCCGGCTTCAGCCGTGGGGAGGAAGTCAACTTCGCCACGATACCCGACACCAGATCACCGTCAACCTCGGTGATAACCACCGGACGCGGCTTCCCGATACCGGGATGGTCGGGAAACTCGACCCACATCAGCCACACGTCATACAGGCGCGGTTCACTTGGCGTACTGGTCATAGACGCTATCCTCCGAATCATTCCAATCGGCGGGCAGTATCACATGGCCCTTCTCCGAACGCTCGAACATGTATGCATTGTGAACAGGCGGCACCGGATAACCGTCCGGCGTGTGCCGCGTCGGCTTGAACGGCAATCCGTTGTCCACCAGAGACTGGCGTAGGAACATGTTGACTGCGGTGCTCAGGCTCATGCCCATGGAATCGTAGAGCGCGGCGGCGCGCGCCTTGACGTCATCATCGACATTGGCTACCAGCTTACCCATAACAACCTCCTTAATGGTTAACAGATGGTATCAATCATATACCATATTGGGTTAGGAATGAGATATGAGTTTTCACCAGTAGATTCTGATTTCAGCGTCACTGCCAACCCAATTGTCAGGCAAAGCGGGGAACACTTCGCGCCACTCGGGTGTGAGACCATCCCGAAACTCGTCGTAATCATCCAACGAGAAATAGTCGCATTCATCGTAGCCATCGTCATGGCTGACACCTGATTCCAGCGCGTCCAGCATGTCAACCATATCCGAAGTGGCATTCGGATACAGCCACGTATGCACGGTATCCTCATGCCTCCAGCCTTTCAGCGGCGTCGAATTGCCATAAACGGTGAGCTTGATTGAAGCGCTCATAATAATCTCCTAAAGAAATATTGATTTGGCTTGTAGCAAAAAATGGGTTGCCGCCCAGCGGAAGTGAGGAAAAAGCTGGACGGCAAGAACTTAGAACAGCGGCAAAGCAAACCGCTTGTCGGGTAAATCGGTGGCGTTCAATGCCGCCAAAATCAGATCAGACGTGTGAAGCGGAATGTTGGCACGCACGGCCGCGATATTCTCGGCAGTGTAGGCGCAACCGGACGATTCCAGCACCTCACGAATCTTCGCCGTGGATATCCTGACTTCCATCACAGTACTCCCAGCAAATCATCGATAAGCATGACGATAGCCGTCTGATAACGCTGATACGTGGTGGAATAACCGCAGTCATAGATCTCACGCGCTCTCTTATCCAGCACGTCCAACGACAAACCGGTTTCGGCTATCTGCTGTTCCGCAGTATCGAAGTCCGGCGCGGTGTATGGCTTGTCCAGCTTCAGCATGGCACGACGGCGTAAATCATCGATAAAACCATGCTGACCGTCGAACACGGCGGATAGCTCATCTTCGTTGTCATCAGCCATTTCCCACGCCGACTTCAACAACAGTCGCGTGGCCTTGTCTCTCAGCTCGCTCATGTCACGCCGCCTTAGCCCACAGGTCACGGGCAACGGCCACGTAATCGGCCACCGCCTTTTCCAACTGCCTGTCACTGCCACGCTCATACCTTGCACGGTAGGCGACTACGCATTTGCCGTTGGCCGAAGCGATGTACGCCACCTTTTTACCCTTGCTGGTACGGAACGCCTTGATATGGCCCAAACCTTGCAGTTCCGGGCATTCCTTAGCCATCATCAGGTCAGGCAGAGTCGCGTAGGACACGGCAAACGTGTTGACCTTGGGCGGGACTTCAGCAATCTCTTGAGTAATCGGCGCCGGCTCATCATCAAGAAACTCATCCTCACCAGCCCACTTGCTCTCATCTTCAGGTACAGGCACCGGCCAGTGAACGCCGCTCAGGAACCGTTCACCATCATTGCGCCAATTCATATCAACCAGCGGATCAGCCTTAATGGCGGCCACACGTTTCGCGTCCATACCGGTAGGCACCGGCACCCGAACGATTCCACATCGTTCCGAGTCAGGCACCAGCAACCAGCCATGCTCAAGGTCAACCGAACTTGACTTCATACCGTTCAGAAAATCCTCATACTGGACTCCCTTGGCCTGAACATTCCACGCCGTGCCCTGCGAAGTCTGGGAAAGTGACCAGACTCGTCTAACCCGAGCGTTCACATACCGAACATCATATTTCGAGCCATCCTTGCGCAACCGCACCCACATGCCGCTCACGGCATTCACGTTACGCGACGGGTCATTGGTCAGCTTCTTCATTTTGGTTTACCTCACTTGTAAAGATTCGATTTTGATTGATTTTCTGGAATGAGTAGGCGGCTAGAAGACTCTCAGCATTCACCCTCTTCGGTGGCTTCGGTGTAGAAAACGTCGTCCATTTGGTCATTGTTGAAACGCTCATTGATGTAATCGGAAATTGCCTTACCGGTATCGTCTTCGTTAATTAGCTGACTAATGCGGGTATGGCTCACACCGTTACCGTCCAAAATGTAAGCGTCTTGCGCCCAACCATCTTCATGCTCGAAAGCCTTGTTATATTCGGTTTCCGTCACATATCCCCAGTCGCCAAGGCGATAGATGCCCTCATAGGGTTGGAAACCGTCATAGCGCGTCAATGGCGATAGTTTTTCGTCAACACGTTCCACCATGTCGGCAACATCTTTAACGGTAATGGACATTTTGAATCTCCCTTAAACAAGAGGGGCACGGCCACAACGCCATGCCCCACAACGATTTATTAACGATGGACTCGCACCATGTAGCCCCTACCCCACGGGACTAGCTCCACGGGATAACCTTTGGCCTCATAATGCGATTGAGTGGCAACAGCCACGGGAAACGACTTGCAACGGTAATGGTCAATCATGGTCGATCACTCACCCATATACGCAACTGGGTTAAGTTGCATGCCGATACGCCGCCATGCCCTGACCAATTCGGCGGTAGGCGCGTACCGTTCGACAGCCGACCGGCTACCGTCGTACCGTGCGGCCATATCATTATCAAAACCGATAACAGTATCGGCCATGATATGACGCGCCTCTTTCGACGTGATGGCCTCACAATGCCAATTGCCATCAAACACGTCGTCGGCAACCCAAGCGTCACGCTCAGCCCTCGACTCGAACACGTAGAGCTCACCCGGCCATGACCCGTCATCCCATGTCGCGCCGATACCATAAGCCCAGCGGAAAGCGTAGAAGTAGCGTGCCATCATGCCACCGCCTTAAACTCATGCGATTGGATGAAATCGTTGCGGCTGCAGACGTTCTCAGGCGGGAAAAAATTACTCGGCCAGAACGTGAATGCACCGTCCTTGAAGTAGCCTCCTTCAATCCACTCGAAACGCTTACGCCGGACACGCCGAACGGTAAGCCAGACGGTATTGTATTTATCGAACGTCACCGTCTTGTCAGTGGCTTTGACGATAACGTAGATGTCGCCGGCCAACGATTGGGCCGACCAGCCAACGTGGAAGTCGCTTGGATTCAGTATTTCTTCAGGCATGGCACACCTCCATTAGTGTGATATAGGATCTATAGGTTTGATTGATTGAAATTGCCCGAATGGGCGGGAAGCGCGGATTAATGCGCCGCGCTATCGCAGTCAAACTGTCTTAACGAAAGATTCGGGCATGTCACGCCGGAACGTGTACCCGTCGAACATATCGCCGTGCATCTCCTCAACGGCGAACCCATTGCCGCGCATGAAGTCCAGGAACTCACTCATGCCCATGCCGCCAAAGCACAGCTCATACCCGTAATCGAGTTTGTTGACTACGCGCGTGACCTAACCACTATAACCGGTGTTCACGTTCAGTTTCGGCCACATCATGAGTGTCTGCATAAGCGGGTTATCTTTCAACGCTAAATCAACTGCCGCACTCTCCTTGTCGTATCCACAGCCTGACACGGTACCGTTAGTGTAGTCGCCGCGAATGCCGGCGAGGTTGGCCCAGACTTCGGCACGCGGGTTACTCCCCCACATGCGTGACCTATGCCAGTCAACGTTAATCCTGAAAACAAGTTTCACACACATTGTGAATCTCCCTTGAATTGATGAAGCGCGGAGACAGCCGCGCGACTGATTGAATCTGATTGAAAGTTAGTAGCGTTCGTCGATTAGAATGCCGTCTTGGTAGATGTACAGGCCGGTACCGCGTCCGTTGCCCATTCGAGCACTATCCCAGTAGCAGAGTCCAGCTTGACCCGAGCCGTCTTCGTTCTCACATTGCGGGATGTTCGCGGTATCACTACCGCAAGCGGACAGGGTGAAAAGTGTGATTAACGCGGCTGAAGCCGCCAGAATTTTACGCATGGTTCCTCACTTCCATGTGAGGCGTGCTAAGATAGCACAGCCTCGATTTGATTGATTGGTTAGAGAACTTTCAACTTAAGGCACGCGGCTAGGTAGTTGGCGCTACTTAGCCGCATTCTTTTAACGCATCAGGTCGCTCGGTTGGCAGTTGAGTGCACTGGATATCTTCAAAGCGTTTTCAAGAGTCATGTTCCGAACGTCTCGCCGCCCGGTCTCATAACTGCTGATGATTGTTCGCGCTATTCCAGTGCGCTTGGCTAGCTCAACTTGTGTTAAGTCGGCTTGTTTGCGCAGTTCCTTAAGTCCCATAGGCTTACCCGCTTTCTCTAGTAGTAGGTAAACCAATTATGACAGCAAAATGTATCATTTGCATGTAGGGAAACACTGTTAAGTTCTCAAACTTGCTTTTGCCTTGCCCGATTGGGCTTGATAATTGATAGCATAACGTATCATTTTGGTTTAAACAAATCGGCGTGTCGGAAAACCAGCACGCCGAACAGCTCACACTGACGCGAACTCACGCACCAGCGCGTGCCGCATGATGTCATCAGCGGACACGCCACGACGTTTAGCGACGGCATCCAACATGGCCGACATGTCAGCGCTTAACGAAAACGTCCGACTGACAGCATCCGCCTGAGCGACAGGAACGACAGGCCCGGAATACACCGCACCCGGCCTTCCGCCGAACTCGCCGTTATCCGCATCGTCGGCCCACTTGTCCAACATGTCATCAGTGACCACACGGCCACCCTTCGCAACAAAAGACATGACACTTCCTCCTTTACAAAAGTTTCAGTTCCCGCAGCACCTTCGGCGTCGCACGCATGGCATGGAACACATGCCAACGATCCGACTCATCTAGTACCGCCACCATTTCCAGCAAACGCCCGTACTCGTCGTATCCAACCGCCACATAACGCAACGGGTCGGTATCCTCACGCGCCATAAACCGCACGACGTTCGACCATGCCACGCGCACCGAATCAGCGGACACGTCGGGATGTCGAGTCTGGATACGCGGGTCAACGACGATATCGCCAACCGGCACGGCTCACCACCTTTCGGTATAACAGGTTCCAGCGTATCCCGTCCACCTTGGGACACGCCATGAGTGCCTAGACTATGGGGTAAACCCAGTGAGTTTAGGCCGACTGTGTACAAGGCCCACAGTCAGGCGAAGAATTGATTAGGGCACACACCTAGCTTTCGCTAGTGTTTTCTTTCGACTCGCTTGGAGCCTCCAGTAAGCGACGTGGGTTAGATAGGCGGAGCGCGTTAGCCACCTTGATTGCGACGTTGAGAGAGGTATCACCAAAATCTCTAATACCTGTTTCCCACGCGGCAATACGCGGTTGATTAACTCCGTCTATTTTGTCGGCTAACTGTTGCTGAGTCCAGCCACGCTTGACTCGGTACTCCCTAATACAATTGTCAACCATTGCCCACCTCGCTATCTCTAGTCCAGTGGGCCCAATTATACCTATCGCAGACGCGGTTTCTGATGCCATCGCTCCCCATTCTTTCAGGGGTCCGCGCACTACTCGCAAGGCCTTCACCTTGCTTCTCTTATCCTCATTAGCCACATGGCTAAACGTCGGTAGGCGCAACCCATTTACGCAGTCTTGTTTGACACACTCTCACTATGCAGACTGCAACCGGCATTCGGCAACACTATTCAATTATCAATCATCACGTTCGCCTGATTACCCTCTGCTCACAATGAGGTTTAGGCAGTGGGAACTAAGTGCGCGACTGGGGACTTGCACCCCAGCTCAGCCACTATGGCCGCGCTGTGTTCTCAGCTAGCCGCGAAGTATCTGCGTACCGCGTGTGCAAAGTTCGCAACTTCCTGAGTCTCACTGAGATATTCGCTTATGCATTCACCGGCAATGGCCTTGACGTTTCGGGGGATGATTGTTAAATCAGTCCCGTTGAGCCTGACCATAAAGGCCGCCGAGACGCCTTGGTGCGTAATCACCTTGCGACCATCTTCTGCCTGGCTTAGTGTCCATTTGCCTACCGTGATTAGCTTCTTCATCTCGTTTACCTCGTTTCCGTTTAGTGTTCGTTTGTTTTGTTGGCTCCATCATAGGTATTCCCAATTGGTAATGTCAAGCCGGATAATCCGGAAAGTTTAAAACCATTGGAAACACTAGCACCCCTCGGCGTGTCGAAACCACGGCAACACGACAAAAAACGACAAACCACACATAGTGTTGGGTTGCCTGACCACACACCATGTGGTCAGGCAGAGAGAGTGACGGCCACGGCCACTCATGCACCACGTCCCAGACTCACAGCATGGCCACGCGACGGCCACACCACACGGCCACCCTTCGCAACAAAAGACATGACACTTCCTCCTTTACAAAAGTTTCAGTTCCCGCAGCACCTTCGGCGTCGCACGCATGGCATGGAACACATGCCAACGATCCGACTCATCTAGTACCGCCACCATTTCCAGCAAACGCCCGTACTCGTCGTATCCAACCGCCACATAACGCAACGGGTCGGTATCCTCACGCGCCATAAACCGCACGACGTTCGACCATGCCACGCGCACCGAATCAGCGGACACGTCGGGATGTCGAGTCTGGATACGCGGGTCAACGACGATATCGCCAACCGGCACGGCTCACCACCTTTCGGTATAACAGGTTCCAGCGTATCCCGTCCACCTTGGGACACGCCATGAGTGCCTAGACTATGGGGTAAACCCAGTGAGTTTAGGCCGACTGCACACAACGCCTACAGTCGGGCGAAGAATTGATTAGGGCACGCGCCCGCCTACTTGGCGGCGCTTTCTTTCGGCTCACTAGGAGCCTCAGCAAGCGCAAACATCTCGGATAAATCGTTAGCCATCTTGCGCCGCCCCAACGCACGTAACCATTTAACGGCCATCTCTAACGTCATGTTTTTTGTATCGAGATGCCCATTCTTGTACTTGGATACCGTGGTACGAGGTATGCCGATTTTATCGGCTAACTGTTGATTATCCAGATTCTTGCTGTCTTGCAATTCCCTGTAGTCCATGGCCCACCTCGCTATCTGTTTCAGTGGGCCTAATTATACCTTTGGCTTATTCGCAGACGGAGTTTCTGATGCCATCGCGCCGCGTTCTCTCAGCGGCCCCCGCACTACTCGCAAGACCTCTGCCTTGCTTCATTATCCCTCACCAGTCCTTGACTGGGTATCGGTAACACTATTCAATTCTCAAACTCTCATGTCACTCGGGATAGCTCTCACCTATCACCGGGACTTCGTGCGCCGCTGGGACTCGAACCCAGTACCCGCCTATCGGCGGCGCTGTCAGTAGTTGAGCTCGGCCCACACTCGGTCGAACTTGCGGTAGAGCTCGGCGGGGTATTCCTCGTTGTCGTCCATCTCGATACCGAGGGCTATGGCCGTGATGTCCAGCACGTTGTCATAGGTGCAGGGCTTGCATACCGTGGCCAGGTCTACCGCCGCTCTAAAGGCTTTGGCTTTAATCTCCGTGGTGTTCATCTCGGGGTTCCTTTCTTGGTGTTCCGTGGTTGATGGCTATCACTATACGCGGTCCAATACTGGAACGCAAGTCAATAGCGATTGAACCACCCGTAAACCATTGCAAACACTAGCTTCACTCGGCGTGTCGAAACCACCATAACCACCACAAAAACCGTCAAACCACAGAGCCCACGCCACTACTCCCACACCCATATAGTTGCACATACAACAGTTGCACCATGCAACAATCACCAAACATGAGCCAACATCACTCAACCTCATGCCGCCGCCGCTCACAGTCCCATAACCACGCATGTATGCGCACGCGCCCATACGCACACGCCTACGCGCGTACACGCGCGGATACGCGCATACCACCACTAACCAGACACGCCGACACTGGCACACATACCCCCCCATAGGGAGGGTACCCACGGGAAAGCCCCGGGGCCGCTGCGACTCTAGCTCTGACGCTGGATGCGATCTGGGGCTATTATGGAAAAACCGTTCGCTTCTGTAGTGAGTGCTGTTCTTTCACATTTTCTTCACTGCAACGCTTGCCGCAACGCTTGTTGTGAGTAAAATGTCGTGTATACGGATTGTCGGGGAATGGAGCGAAGCTCAGGTTCCTGACAAGACGAGGCCCCGCAGTCGCGGGGTTTTCTCATATCTGCGTGAGATATCCCAATTGGTAGAGGACGCCGGCTCAAACCCGGTGTGTTGTGGGTTCGATTCCCTCTCTCACGACTAGGCCACGCCTTTTTTGAAAACCAAACCGTCAAAACAGTTTTACGAGGATTTGTAAGGTCGAGTTCTCTGGGATTCCGTTTTGTGTTGGTGTTGTTTTCTTGGACCGGGGGCGTGGCCGGGGATGATTGGCAGAGTAGACGAATGCGGCGGCTTGCTAGGCCGTAAACCGTAAAAGGTTCGCAAGTGCAAATCTTGCATCATCCGCAGGATGGTCAGTAAGGCCGGTCAAGGTCGTGACTGTCGGTTGGGGTTTGACCGCCCGTGAACCGGCGTCGTGCAGAATCTCCGCACAGCATCGTGTGCCGACTCCCCGCTTCGCGTGGGTTGACGTCGGCTGAGGAGTGCCCCCGGTTCGCTGGGCGGCGGGAGTCTGAGATGGCTTCCACGGTGTCGAGCACGTGGAGTGCGCGCGGTCTGTAACACCGCTGCCTTCGGGCGTTGGGAGTTCGATTCTCTCCGGCACCACAATCGCGATGTAGTTCAAGAATCTGGCAGAGAACTGGGGCTGAGCACCTAGGCGGCTTTGGTTGCAGAGAATGTCGGGTAGCGCCCGGAGATCGTTGCATACTGATCGTGCAATGCGTTGCGAGATTTGGAGGGACCAGCCGATTGGCGGCGGCAACTGTTCCGAAAACAGTCTGCCCTGACGGGCGTGTGGGTTCGACTCCCACTCTCTCCGCTGTCTGGTCAAGGTATGTCAGCCAGCCTAAACAATTGACTACCCCAAATGCCCGTGGCCGAGTGGTTCAGGCACCGGTCTCCAAAACCGGTTACGGAAGTTCGATTCTTTCCGGGTATGCGATGCCTTGAGAAGAGGCAGCTCTTGGCGGTGACAGCTTCTCGGTCATCGCCAGTCGCCGGCGGCGGCTTCACGCCATGCCGTACGGCAATAACTGAATAGCGCTCCCTCTAGTGGGAGGCGTGGCATTCTAGCTCATTGGAAGAGCGGCGCTCTCGTAAAGCGCAGGTTCGAGTTCGATTCTCGGGATTGCCTCTAGGAACCGGTGGCCCGTGGGCCAACTCCCTTGTATTTGGATTAACCACGTTGGAATGCTCGCTCGCCACGCTCCCACCGGTTCCGTCCCCTTATATATGAGGAGTCATCATGGTTTGGTCATCTTCCAACCGTGATGCACGGTTCAATCCCGGATGGGAGCGGACCCGCAAGCAGATATTGGAGCGGGACCGCTATCGATGCCAGTGGATTGTGACTGATTGGCATACGGGGGCAAAGCATATTTGCGGCTATTCGGCCAATGAGGTCGATCATAAGGTTCGCGCGAAGAACGGTGAGCCCGATGATGATTCCCCGTCGAATCTGTGGGCCTTGTGCCCGTACCATCATTCGCAGAAAACCGCGCAGGAGTCCGCTGAGCAGCGGCGCATGAACCGTGAACGCCGGAAGGAAGAGCAATGGTATTCGCATCCGGCGTTTCAGTGAGCGGCTATGTATGCATGGTGGCCGGCTGCGGGAATACGGTGTATGCGCGCGGCTTGTGCCGCCATCATTATGACCGTGACCGGTATGCGGGGAGTCCGATTATCCCGTTTCGTACCCGCTTGTGCCCTATCGGCCATTATTTCCAGCCGTCTCGTGTTGACCAGATTTTCTGTTCCGGCAGGCATCGCAGCAAGTACAAGCGGCTGTCGGATAAAGACCCTCTGAAGTATCCCCCTAATCCCGAAACCCCCTTGTTCGTCAAGCAGGTCGAGGCCGAGGACATTGAGCCGGATATTCGGGTGGAGTCGTTCACCGACGCGGATGTCATCGCGGAATGCGGTGGCGTGTGTGCGGTGTGCGGCAAGCGGGTCGATGTTGATTCTTCCGGGCCTGATGGTCCGGCGTTTAAGTGGAAGGTTCCTTTGGAGAAGTCGCGTCAGGCGACTTTGGCGAACCGACTTCTAGTCCATAGCCGGTGCCTGTAGGCGGAACGCCTTGGCCCCGGAGTGCCCGGAATGGGCGGAATGGGGTTGAAGCATGGCTGGCAATGGTCATTCCGGTCGTAGCAAGGCCGGTAGGAATGTGGTTTTGAAAAGTCCTGATACCGTTATGGGTCTGGACTTGCCCGCGACCCGTCCTGATGGGCGTGAGTGGCTTGACTTGACGAAACGCTGGTACAGGTCGATGCAGACGGGGCCTATGGCTCCGCGCATGGGTATGGAGGCCGACTGGTTCTCGTTGATGGACTTGGCGAAGCTGAAGGATGATTACTGGCGTATGTCGAAGCCTTCTGCGGTGATGGCCGCTGAGATTCGCCAGCGCGAGGACTCGTTTCTTATCACGCCTGCCGCTCGTATCAAGGCGAAGATCGAGGCCATCGAGGCTGATGATATGAGTACAGGCACGGAACGTCCCGAGACCCGTGGCGAGGCCGTGAAGGAGGACGTTGACCGTCGCCGCCGTCAGTTGAGGGTGGTGAACGGTGGCGCATGACATCATTCCCCAGCTGACGCAATGGGAGTACGATCATTCCCTCGGCCATCTGGCGGTGTGGTGGATTGAGACGTTCACGCTTATCGGACGTGGCGACGGTATCGGCTTGCCCATGCATTTCGATTTGGACGAGTACCAGTTCATGATCGGCGCCTATGCGTTGAAGAGGAACGGCAAGCGCAAGTTTAACCGACTGTTCCTTTCCCGAGCCAAGGGCCGTGACAAGTCGGGCAAAGCCGCTGGCGTCGGCATGTTCGAGGGTTTCGGCCCTTGTCGTTTCGACCATTGGGCGCGTGAGGGCGAGACCTACACGTTCATGGGCGAGACCTACGAGTATCACGAGGGTGAGCCTGTGGGCAAGCCCGTCACCCAGCCCGAGGTCGTGTGCTTGGCCAATTCCGAGCAGCAGGCCGGCAACGTGTTCGAGTCCATCTACTACAACTGCGATTCCGGCCCCTTGTCCGATTGGAAGGGCATGGGCATGGATGTGGGCACGACCCGTATCATGCTTCCCGAGGGTGGCATCATCATGCCCATCACTTCGGGTGCCTCCAGTCAGGATGGAAAGCTGACCACCTGTGGTCTTGCCGACGAGACGCATCTTATGGTGCAGCCGAAGCTGTGGAACGTGTACAAGACCGTGGCCCGAAACCTCGGCAAGCGTGCCGGTACCGCTGGCACGTTCATGATGGAGACCTCCACGATGTACCGCCCCGGCGAGGGCAGTATCGCTGAAGCGTCGTACAAGTATGCGTGGGATGTGGCCGCAGGACGAATCAAGCATCGTGCCGGCATCTACTTCGACCATGTGTACGCGACGTTGGACGTGGAGGACTTCTCGGACGAGAAGAAGATGACCAAGGCCCTTGAGATTGCCTACGGCCAATCCTTGAAAAGCCCCGATGGGAAAGACCATATCATTCTCAAGGACGGCACCGACGTGCCGATCGAGAACAAGACCGGGCTGAGCGCCGATGGCCGTTATTCGCTGACCGATGGCGAGCTTGGCCCGTCCAAGGACGGGTGGCTGACGTTGGATGGCCAGCTTGACCAGATCTACCAGCCGGACACCGATCCCGCCGATTCGATTCGTTACTTCCTGAACAATCTTTCCAGCGTGCAGAACGCTTGGCTCAGGGAGTCCGACATTCAATCCCATGTCCTGTACAAGGACGAGATGGCCGGCTATCTGGGTTCCCGCAAACTTGAGAATGCTTGGCAGAAATTCGTCACCAAGAAGGAGCCGATAACGCTCGGCTTCGACGGTTCCGTGTCGAAGGACTCCACAGCCCTCGTTGGTTGCAGGGTGTCCGATGGCATGTTGTTCCTTATCAAGTTGGAGCAATGCCCTGACGGGCCGGAGAAGGCCACGTGGAGGGTTGACCGTGACGCCTTCGACCAAGCCGCCAGGGACATGCTTGACAAGTACAACGTGGTCGGCTTCTTCGCCGACGCCGCTTTCTTCGAGTCGATGATAGGCGCTTGGGAGAAGGACTACGGGAAGAAACTGAAGGTCGGACCACGCAAGAGCGGCGATCTCGTCAAGTTCTATACGAACAACTGGAAGAACGAGATGTATCAGGCCACGGAGAACGCGGCCACAGGTTTCCGCTACCCGTATGAGGAGCCTGAAGGCAGAAAGCCCGCGTTGAACAGCATCGCGTTGCTTGCCGACCCGCGACTCATCAACCATTTCCGGCATCCGCGCCGGGTGGACAAATCGTATGGCTACAAGATTCTCAAGGAGTCCCCGGCCAGTCCGAACAAGATCGATGCCTGCGTCGCGGGCATTCTCGCATACCGCGCACGCGCCCGCTATCTGGAGATAGCCGAGGAGAAGAGGCGTCGCGCGCCCATTCGCATCTACTAGGAGGTTAGCCCATGCCCGACGTGCAGCTTGCCATCAGGAACGCGACCGTCGAGGATACGGATGCATGGAACCTCACCCAGCTTGCCACGGCTTGGGGTCGCAGACTTCCCATGCTCGCCGTTCTGAAACAGTACAAGGACGGCAAAGAGCTTGTGGACTCCACGAGTGTGCCCGGCAGCACGAGCCCGAACGCGGCTCCCGTGTACCGCACCATGCGCGAGATAGGCACGTTGAATCTGGCCCGCCGTATCAGCGAAAGCGTGACCGACCGTCAGCGTCCGAACGGTTTTCGCAAGATATCCGACGAGAAGATGAAGGATACCGCCGCCGACGCCATGTACCAGGATTGCATGATGGACACGCTGCTGCGCTGCCACCTGTTCCCCGACACCGCAGATTACGGCGCCTCCTACGGCTTTGTGAACAAGGGGCGCGGGAAGAAGCTGGTGCAGGCGTGGAGCCCTTGGTGCTGCTACATGTCTGATGATGAAGATTCGGCCATCCATTACAGCTATGACGCCCGTGAGGGGGTCGAGAACATTCGCTTGTTTGGCATGGAACGCGACGAGGCCGGCAATATCAAACGCGTGTATTCCAAGCTCGCCACGCGCGAGAACGAACGCACGGTGACCGACCCCGACGATGACGAGGCCGTGGCACAGCTCGCCATAGAAGGCAAGGCATGGGAGCCGGGCAACACTTGGGAGTGGGCACAGGGCGATGAGACCTACGATTACGCTCTAGCCTGTGAAAGTCTGCCGGTGGTCAAACTGCCAACGCCGGACGGCATGGGCATATTCGAGCCTTTTCTTGATACTCTGCGCCGTATCGACCGTCAGATTTTCGACCGCCTGTGCATAACCATGATGCAGGCGTTCCGCCAGCGCGCCATCAAGGGCGACATCAACCTTGAATACGGCCCCGAGGACATCGAGGTCATTCAAGGCCTGAAACAGGAGGGCGACCCCATCGACCTTTCCGAAAGGTTCGCCATGGGCCCCGCCGCACTATGGAACCTTCCGGACGGTGTGGAGATATGGGAATCTCAGACCACCGATCTGAACGGCCTGCAGAACGTCATCAACGCCGACATCAAGCATCTCGCGGCCACGGCCGGTATTCCGTTGGATATTCTCAGCCCTGACGTGCAGGGTTCCGCCAACGGTGCCGAGTTGAAGCGCGAGACGCTGCGATTCAAGGTCGAGAACCTGAACGCCCTCGCGTCCGAGGCCATCGGGCGTATGATTCGCATGGCGTTGACGTTGAACGGTGAGGGAAGCGCCGCCGATGACGATTTCGAGCTGATGTGGAAGCCCATGGTGTCCACGAGCAGTCTGGAACTCGCCCAATCCGGCCAGCTGAAATACCAGTCCGGTCTGATGGCACGCCGCACGGTTCTCACCCATGACTTCGGTTTCACCGCCCAGGACATAGCCGAGGATGACATGAATCGCATATCCGACCAGTTGACGTTCTCCGACCAATCGGCCGGTCAGCCCGTATTGCAGGGCGCCGTGCAGCCGGCGACCGGCTGGGATGAAACCACCCAGTCCGCCGTTAACGGTTTGAACGGAGACGAGAACGGAGACGGGGTTTCCGATAGCGTCACCAGTCTCGACGGCGTGGAGACGTTCTGATGGCGGACATCACCCAGATTCTCAACCAGCGCATGAGCCGGTACGAGCGCGAACGCGCCCGTCTGGTCGAGGAATACGTGACCGCCGCATGGAAGATGTGGCAGAGCCTGTCCCCCGCCGACTGGTGGAACGATGCCGTCACGCAGGGCGCGTCGGCAAACCTGACCTCACGGTATATGGCGTTCGTGGAGCGCATGCGCCGACTTGGCATAGCCTATGCCGACATCGCGCTCGGACTCGTCGGCGCCACCGCGCAGGGGCAGCTCCCGGAGTTCGAGGTGGTCAGGGACAACACGGACCCGTGGAAGATGATGCTCCGCCCCGTGGAATCCTACAGGGACGCTTCCAGCAAGGAGCCTCACTTGCGCCCGTCCGCGTGGGAGAACCTTGAGGCCGACGCGCAGCGTTCCGTTGACAGGTGGCTGGAAGAGGCGAACGAGCGTCTTGTGGACATCATCGACACCGATTCCATGATCGCCGGAACGCGAGCCACATTGGAACGCTACCGAGGGTCGGGCATTACGAGATACCGGCGAGTCATTCACCCGGAACTATCCAAGACGGGCACGTGCGGCTTGTGCGTGGTCGCAGCCGACAGGGTGTATTCGATAGCGGCCCTTATGCCCATTCACGGCAACTGCCATTGCACCGTGCTCCCCATCACCGAGGACAACGACCCCGGTTTGAGACTCAACGACGATGACCTGAAACGCATCTACAAGGAGGCGGGCGGCACTACGGCTGCGAAACTCAAGCAGACCCGCGTGCTGACGCTCACCAACAGCGAGATAGGCCCCGTATTGAGCGCCAAGGAAGTCAAGCCACGCAAGGACGTGGAATGGCATCAGCCCGACGCGGATATGACCCGAGAGCAGATTCAACGAATGTTGGAGAGAGCCAACGTGTTCACCGAATACTACCGGAAGGTCGAATCGACCGGAAAGGCCGAACACTTCCGCTACGAGGAGCACACCTACCATTTCGAACCTTCGCCGCACCTGAAACAGGCGCTGGCGGCAAACCTTGCGTTCGCGCAACAACTCAGGGCGAGGCTCCGTCTCGCCGCATAACAGCAACCAAGTTGAAAGGAACCATCCCTGATGGCTGACAACGAGAACACCCCCATCGTCGAAACGACCGTGGACGGTGAGCCCGGAACGGGCGAACAGAACGACACCACGCCGAAGGCCGACAGCAACGACCTTGCCGACAAGGTGTCCATGTGGCAGGCCATGAGCCGCGAGAACGAGAAGAAGAGCCATGCGAACCTGAAGCGCGCCACCGAAGCGGAAAACAAGTTGGCCGACGTGGAGCACCAGTACGCGCAGGCTCAGGCCCAGATCGCCAAGCTCAAGGCGCAGGCCGCATACCCGCAGCTCACCGATGAGGTGTTCGCCGCCCTTGCACCCAAGGATGCGGACGCCGAAGCCATCGAGGAGTGGGCGAAGAACGCATCCCAGTTCATTCTTCCCGCGCAGACCGAAACGGTTGCCGACGATGGGAAGAAAGAAGAACAGCAGCAGCCCCTGCCCGCCTCCGTATTGGAGGGATACAGCCATACGGCGCCTCATCCTCAAGGTTCGACGGCCAGTGGCGGATTGACTGCCGCATACGATTACGGGCGCAAGTTCGCGTCCATCAACAACGACAAAAAGTAAGGAGAACCCCAATGGCTAACCCCGTGGAAATGGTTCACACCACCGGCTATACGGTGCCGCAGGACGACCAGTCCTGGCTTATCAACCGCATCACCGATGGCATTCGTGAGGCGCAGCTTGATCTGAGCCTGTTCACCGGCGACAAGGAGAAGGAGAAGAAGTACTTCGCCTCCATCGACCCGGATGATTTCAACGCCTGGCTGAAGTCAGGCATTCCGGTCGCCAAGGTCACCAGCACCGGCCTGTTCGGCCCGTATGACCCGGCCGCCACCGATGGCCGCCAGCTCAAGGTCGCCGGCTTCCTTGAAAGCCAGCAGCACGTGGTGTTCACGCGCTCCAGCTTCGAGAACCAGTATCCGACCGCCGGCGTGCGCTACATGGCCGTCATCGACCGCAACAACCTGCCGGTCACACTGGCGGAAGGCACCGTTTTCGAGGGTCTTATCCTCGACTACGACAAGTCCGCTGGCGGCGATGTGAAGGTGCTGTCCCCGTCCGCTGCCGGCACCGCCTACAAACTGCCCAACGCCACTGCAAGCGCACTGGGTGGCGTCAAGCAGGCCGCGAACGTCGCCAACCTCGCAACCAGTGCCGACGCCGCCGCCATCGTCGCTGCGGTCAACACCCTGTTCGTCAATCTGCGCACTGCCGGTGTCATGGCCGCTAAGTGACCTTAATCATTCGTTTTCTGAAACCCGCCCCATGTGGCGGGTTTTTTTATACCCGAAAGGAACATCATGGCCCTTATCAACAAGGACATCATCACGCCCGCTGAAGCGTCGGCCATCGTGCTTGGCGCATATCAGTCCACGCGCGAGATTCTGCCGTTCGGCAAGATTCTGCCGGATGTGATGAACCCGACCGGTCTGAACGTGAGCTGGATTCCGAACCAGCCGCGCTTCGAGGTCGAGGAAATGAAGTATTCGACGTGGGATGCCGAAGCCCCGTATGACAAGACCACCGGTGGCGGCAAGAAGTCCTATACGGAGATGCTGCCGCTGCGCAAGCGCCACCGTATCAGCGAGCACGACATCGCAGCCGGACGTGTCGCCGCCACCGCCTCCGAGGCTTCCGACGAGCTGCGTGAGGCTCTTGCTCGACTCGGCACCGAAATGGCCTACCGTACGGAGAAGGCCAACGTCGCCGTCGCCGTGGACGCCAAGCTCGGCATCGACGAGTCGGACCTGACCGCCAACTGGGATTATGCGCGAGACGCCTCGCTCGCCGTCAAACTCACGACCAACAACCTGTGGTCCAACGCGGAAAGCGACCCGATCAAGGACCTGCGCAAATGGAGCGACCTCGTGTACAAGGCCGAGGGCACCCGCCCGCGCGTCATGGTCACGACCCGCAAGGTCATGAACACGCTCATGGAGAACGCCGCCGTGATGAAGTACTTCTACGCGGGTCAGGCCCAGTCGGACATGCTGCCCGCCTTCATCGGCGAAGCCCAGGTGCGTGGCGTTCTTTCCTCCTATGCGAATATCAGCGACGTTCTGCTCGTTGATGAGACGTATGAGGAGTTCGCCCGCCAGCAGAAGATCATCCTGCCGGGCGGCGTCGCCTCCTTCTTCCCGGAGAACACCGTCCTGTTGCTGCCCGGCCTGAACGACACCGGCCTCGGATACACGGCCCTCGGCCCGACCGCCGAAGCCAAGCAGTCCACCGTGTACGGCATCAGCCGCCAGTACGATGCCGGCCCGATCGGCGCCATTCTCGACATCCCGTCCGCCACGCCGGGCTACGAGGCTTACGTGAACGGCACGATGCTGCCGGTTCTCGTCCAGTCCAACAGCACGTTCAAAGCGACCGTCCTCAACGGCTGAGCTTAAGGAGCCAGCATGTCCACGACGCTTATCGACAACATCGACTGGTTGAAGTACATGCGGCTCAACGCGACCGGGGAGCCGGAACTGTTCGACAAGGACACCGGCTTCCCCGATTCGTGGGTGAGGCAGCAGTGCCGTAAGGCCGCGTTGCTGTGCATGGCCGAATGCCCGAACGTGTACGCGCGGCTGCGCAGGCGGAGGCTGAGCGAATCGGATTTTGCCGGCGTGGTATGCGACATGGTTCTCCGTCTCGCCCGCCAGTACAAGTACAAGGCGGAATCGAACGGCAACTACTCGTACACGCGGCGCGACGACCAGCCGGTGGCTCCGGGCTACAATCCCAGTCCCCGACTGTTCGTCGCCAAGGACGAGAAGGCCATACTCGCCGGCTACACCAGTTCGCAGGGCGGCGGGCACATCAGCCTCGGCTTCGACCCCGGTTTCGGGGGCTGACCATGAGCCACCTGTATGACGGGGAGCAGCCCGAGGAGACCCACCTGTTCGATGACGTGGAGACCGAGCCCCGTATAACGGACGATCTACTGCACCGCGACATGATCGTGGTGCAGCCGATGAAACCGTATGAGACGCCCTACGGTTCCGGCACCGTACCGGACGGCGACGCCTCCTACTGTTACTGCTCGTTCGAGCCGCGAATCAACAAGAACAGCACGTTTTCCAAGAACTGGGCGCAGGACACCACGCCGCAAACGACCGGCGGTCTGCGCGAGGATGCTCTGGCGATCGTTCTCGCGCCGGAATGGCATGGGGACATCAACACGCAGTTCTGGCTCGATAACGCCTGTTACGAGGTTGACGGCCCGCCTATGGAGATGCGTCACGCCTCGGATGCCGCCCACCATTGGAACATCACCGCGAGGTGCATCGGCCACGCGACCGAGGACAACGGGTTGAAACCGCCTGTCCCGCCCGAGGGTAGCCGCACATGGGGTACGTGAACTTGAAGCCCGCGAATGTGCTGAACCGTGACATGGCGATACTGTTCGGAGCCGAAGCGACCCGTCCCGTGGCGGAGAAGGTCGAAGCGAAAGCCAAGGCGCTGGCCGACATGAAGGCGAAGCATTCGTCCGTCGCCAACCGCATCGACATCAGCACTCACGCTCACGGCACGCACACCGCCGTCATCATGAGCGTCAAGGGCCGTGACGGTTCCGAGATCGCCTCCCACTTGGAGTTCGGCTACTTCAACCGGTGGCTGGAACACAAGTACGGCATCAAAAGCCCGCTGGCTTGGATGCCGGGATTGTTCATCATGTCGGAGGCGAAATATGTCTGACCCCACGATATTCGACCTTTCCGTAAGGGAACAGTTGGATGCGGTCGCCATGACACGCGCCTACCTGGACGCCGTCGAATGGAAGAACCGTGATTTCAGGCCGGTCATCCAACCGGAGGTCACGCCCGCCACGGATTCGCTCCTGTTGTCCCATGACGTGATTCTCTACCATTGCGGTGCTCCTGAGCAGCCCGACTGGAATCTGAAGGCTTGGATATGGCAGTACACGCTGTCTTTGACGGTGTTGGGCCGTGACCCGGAACGGGTGGCCCGCATCTGCGGATGGCTGCACCGTTGCATATCCGCATGGCCGTACCAGCCGGGAACCATGTACGGGAAAATCGGGCGGATAGTGGACAATCCCGGTTTCGAGTCCCGGTCTTCCGGCGACATGACCAGTTCCAAAAGCATCGTCGCGTGGACTTCCACGAAACGCATACAGGCCGCGTCCCCACGCGGCTGACCTTATCTGAAAAACCATCAATCACACAATCAGGCCCCGCACGCCTACACGGCTGCGGGGTTTTCCATATTTGAAAGGAAAACGATATGGCTGACGAAATCGGCATCCACGACGACGGCGTGTTGACCGCCGTCCGAGGAACGATCTTCATGGCGAAGGCCGAGACCATCATTAACGCCGCGCTGCTCAAGCAGTTCACCGTCGAGGCGGCGACCGTGGGCGCGGGCGATACCATGTGGACGAACCTCGGCCACATGTCGAACGACAACCTGCCCGAGTTCACGTTGGACGGCGGCGACGCCACCACGTTGAGCACTTGGCTCAAGGCGGCGTTCCGCACCCAGTACGCCCAGACCACCGGCACTGTGACGTTCAATTCGGTGCAGGGCGACAAGGGCACGTTCAAGACCTTCTACAACGCGGTCGATATGTCCGGCGCCGGCGTGGCCTTCTCCTTGGAGAAGACCCCCATCAACAAGTCCCTGTTCATCCTGTGGTCCGACACGAACACGACCGGCCGTGCCGGCCTGCTGCTGCCGAACTCGGACATCGCGTTCTCCAGTCTGCCTGCTCTTTCCACGGATTCGTTCGTGGAGTTCTCCGCTCAGGCGAACATCAAGACATCCAGCGTGCTTCCGCATGACAAGAACGGCAAGTTCACGTCCGTCGCCTACTTCGCGCCGTCCGACTTCACGGCCTGACCCGTCTCTTCCTTGCCGCGTCTCCTATCCGCGCGGCAAGGAACCCCATCTTTCCACGGATAGGGCTTTTCAGAATCATTCTTTTCCACGGATAGGAGCCGATGATGGCAGAGAACACTAAGAACACGACCGACAACGCGAAGATGCCGGAGACATGGGACGAGCTCAAGGAACAGCCGCTGTTCGCGGGACTGCCCGACATGGCGAAGCCGCAGGAGCTGAACGTGGCCCAGTCCGCCGAGTTCTCGGTGACATGGCAGCGCATCTCCGAACGCAACGGGAAACTGGGCGACATGGGCTTATTCGGCGACGATGAGGCCGACAAGCCGAAGAAGAAGCCGAAGTACGACGAGTCCGAAGCCGTCATCCTCATGGCCGAGATCGTGCAGTACGCGGACATGTTCTACCGCGAAATCGCGGCCGACGAGAAGCAGTGGGACGAGTTCACCCGTGGCCGCACCTTGGAGAACCTGTACGTGCTGCTGGTGTCCCTGACCACGTTCTATTCGGTGGCACTGGGAAAATCAAGCGCCTCCAAGACGCGCTTGGAGAATGCAGAGTAGCGGTCTCGGCCGACTTCCAACGCTTCTACAACATCAACCTCACCGCCAGTATGGGCCGCATGGAGCCGTCATGGCTGTGCGACCTGCTGGACGGTTTGGAGGGCGTTGACGGGAGCCTGTACCGCGCGTGGATGGCCGAACACCATCCGCTCCCACGGGAAGACGCGAAAAGCATGCCGCGTCTTTCCTACCTCACCTACGGGCAGTCGCAGATGCTGATGCTCAGCATGACGAACCAGCTTGAGATGATTCGCGTGATGATCGCCCGCATGATGGGCGACAAGAAGTCGAAGCCGCAGCCCGTCTATCCGCCCGGCACCGTGGTCAAGCCCGATTCGGTCGGGCCGAAATCGTTCTCCACGGCGGGCAAGTCGTTCGCCCAGATCACGGGCATGTTGGGTGCCGTGTTCGGCGGCAACAGTTTCTAGCAGAAAACCCCTCGCATTCCACGAGGGGTTTTCGTTTATCCTCCCGGAGGTTTTCTCATGGCCTTGTATTCCGCTGGCGCGGTCGGCGTCGATATTCGCCCGGACACCGATAATTTCTGGAAGATTCTCAACGCGGAACTGCATTCTCGTCACCCTGAGGTCACCGTTGATGTGAACACGAAGGGCGTCGCACGCGCCAAGGAGCAGATGCGCGACCTTGACGGCAAGACCCTCACCAACGTGGTGAAGATCGACGGCGACCCGTCCGGCTTGCGTGCCATCGACAAGGCCATGCAGGCCCAGCGGAAGCAGTGGGAGAAGAAGCCGGTCACCAGCAGGTTCGACTTGGACGATACGTCGTTCAATGAGAAGATTCACCGGCTTTCCAACCAGATCAAGCGGACCGCCGGCCAGACGGAGGCGTTCGTCAAGAAGTCGCAGAAATCCGTGGCCGACAGTCTTCAGGACAGTCTCTCCCGCATGCGTTCGGCACGCGCCCTCTACGACAAGGAGGCCACGGCCGCATCCCGCAGGCAGACCATGCTCATCAAGGACGAGCACGCCGCCTACGACATGTACGCGGAGGCCATCGAGAACGGGCGCAAACGTCAGGAGCAGTTGACCCGCAGCCAAGCCGATGTCAGTAAGACCCTTGACTGGTCCATCAAGAAGATGAAGGAGCTGCGCGAGGCCGGGAACATCGACACCGCGAACTGGTACAAGAACAGTCGCATCCCCGAGCTGCGCGAACAGCTCAAGGGCCTGAAAGCCGACCTGAAGGCGGTAGACAAGGAGATAGCGGAGAACAAGAAGGCGCAGGACAAGCTCTTCTCCGCCGATTTCGACAACAAGGTAGCGGCACAGCAGCGTCTTATCGACTCCAACACCAAGAAGTGGGAGAAGGCGACCGACGCCATCTCCAAGTATTCGGACGCCGAGCTCATGCGCAAGGCGCGGCTCAAAGACTTCAACCGTGAGAACGACCGGCTGTTCTCCGGTCTGAACAAGATTCTCGACCTTGAGGAGAAGTCCGAGAAGCTGAACCGCAGGCAGCTCCAGCAGCTGTCGAAGCTCACGGCCGGCCAGAAGGCGTTGGCCGAGGTGTTCGAAGACACGGGAACCAGCGTCAAACGCCTCAACGCGGTACAGAACGATTCGCGCCGCACGATGGACAAGCAGCGCAAGACCGCCCGCGAACTGACCAGCCTGTTCGACGAGCAGGAGACCCAGATCAACGCGCTTTCCGCCGCGTTCCAGAAGTTCAAGCCCATGGGCATCGACAAGAACCTCGGCAAGGAGCTCAACAATACCTTCGACCAGCTGAAGAAGCTGCGCGACTTCGCATCCCGCAAGCCGATCACCGCCAAAGCCACATTGGATAAGACCCAATGGGACAAAAAATACGCGGAACTGATGTATGACGCGGAGAAGCTGCGCGCCAAACTCGACCGGGAGCATGAGGTCAACGTCCGCGTCAAGGTGTGGGAGGACAACGCCGACAAGCTCGAAGCCCGGTTGGAGAAGCTGCGTCATACGCGCCTCGACATTCCCGTGGACTGGCAGGTCGATCAGGAACGAATCATCGCGTCGATGCGTGAGACCGCCGCCAAGATCAAAGCCAATCCCGAACGTCGTTGGGAGCTTGAAGCCGACCTCGACCTGCAAATGCATCGCGCCGAGGAGAAGCTGAAGAAATTCGAGGACAAGAACGACGAGCTGAAGATGGATTTGGACTTGGAGACCGCGTTGGCCCGAGCCCATCTCGCCTACTTCACCCGCCCCCGCACCATCGACATCTTCGCTAATTTCAAGGGCACTGACCTTGGCAAGATTTTCTCCGGCATGACCAGTGGTGCGACCGGTTTGAAGGGCGTGCAGAACCAGTTCGACAGTCTTGTGAACCTGTTCGACAAGCTCGACAAGGTGGTTCCCAAGTGGTCGATTCTCGGTGCCGGCGTCACCGCGTTGGGTGCCGGACTCCTGAACCTGGGACGCACTGCGGGCGGTGTCGGCGTCAGCCTCGTGTCCATGAGCAAGGCCGCGTTGGCCGCTCCCGCCGCGTTGGCTGGTCTGGCGTCCGCAGGCTACGTGGGCTACCGGGTGTTCGGTGATTTGAAGGAAAAGTTCGATGTCACCAAGACCTCGCTGGCGAACCTGAACAAGGAGTTGGGCGACAACGCTTGGAACGAGTACGGGGATAACCTGTACCGTCTCGCCAACGACGTGGCCCCCTCACTGTCCAAGGGTTTGAACGGTATCGCCGTCGAGGAAGGCAAGGTGCTCAACGGGCTTATCGACGTGGTGCGCCAGTCGAACGAAGCCGACCAACTACCGCGTATCTTCGAGAACACGCGCCTCGCGGTGTCCGAACTGAACCCGGGCTTGCAATCACTGGCCCGCGCGTTCCTCGGCTTGGGCGACCAGTCCAGCCAGTATCTGCCCCGCATGGCCTCCTACATTTCCGACGTGGCCGAGAAGTGGGCGAACTGGGTGGATACCGCCGAACGTACCGGTCAAGTCTCTAAGGCGATGGAAAAGGCCATCGAACAGGGCGGCTATCTGAAATCGTCCGTGTTCGACCTGATAGGCGTGTTTGAGGGCACGTTGGGTACTCTGGCGAAGACCGAGAACGGTATCCAAGGTTTTTCCGAGGCTTTGGAGAAAGCCAACAAGGCCGTTCACACCATCAAGTTCCAAGAGACTTTGGAGGCTTGGAGCGCTGGTGCGCAGGACGCGCAGGACAAGATGCGCAACGCTTTCAAGGATATTGGCGACGCCGCGTACTCGTTGAAGGACACCACTCGCGCGGTGTTCGGTGACGCGGGCCAGATCGTAGGCGAGGGCATCACTGGGTTGAGTCGCGTGTTGCAGCAGTCCGGTGGTGGAATCCGCGATTTCAGTTCCGGTGTCCGCGACGGGTTCAGCCAGGTGTTTGACGCGGTGGGTGACGCGGGCCCCATGTTCTCCGATTTGGCGAGCATGGTGGGCCAGTTGTCGCGCACGTTCGGCGGCACGTTCGCGTCCGCTTTGCGTACCGTGAGCCCGCTTATCAGCACCATCGCCAAGGGTGCCACCGGCGTGGCCCAAGCGTTCGACTCGTTGCCGGGGCCGGTGAAAAGCATCATCACATTGTGGGCCACGTTCGGTCGTGCGGGCAAGACGGCGTTCGAGTCGTTGAAGACCGGCATGTTGCAGAACATCCAGTCCACGATGCGATACCAGAAGATGCTCAGCGAACTGGGTTTGAGCGCCGAACAGGCGTCCGTGAAAATGGGCACCCTGATTAAGGCGATGAACCAGTTGCGTTCCGGCAATTATGCGGGTATTCTGTCCGGTGCCATCAGCGAGGTCAATTCCCTCGGCATGGCGGCGGAAGCTAACTCGAAGAAGCTGCTCCTTCCGGGGAACGCTGCCAAGGAGACTTCCAAGGACATGGGCGGCTTGGTCGGTGCGAACGGTCAGGCCATCGCCTCCATCCGTTCGGCCGGGGAGCAGGCCGAACAGCAGTCCAGCAGGTTCGGTTCGTTGAAGACCGGCGTGAAGAACCTGTGGGATGCGTTCGGCGGCTGGACGACGGTTGCCGGTCTGGGAATCAGCGCGGGCATCGCCGTCATCGGCAATGCGATATCCGACTACACGACGAAGGCGGAAGCATCCAAGCAGGCGATGGACAAGGTCATCGACGGCATGAAGGGCATCAAGTCCAACGCCAAGGAGGCGGCGGACGCGTTCAACGATTTCAAGTCGGAGACCACGAAACAGTGGGATGACCCGTCGCTCCTGTTCGGCAAGGACGGTGGCGGCGCGGTCACTGAATGGCTCGTCAAGGTCAGCGGCGGCTACACGTCCGCAGCCGACGCGGCCAAACGTCTGGGCATCAATACCA
>OBWQ01000057.1_pt1 | contig 90849 bp, 98 predicted proteins | sample 1476511 | NCBI WGS metagenome assembly OBWQ01 (sample SAMEA2580126, study PRJEB22360) | human gut metagenome | biome: human gut; feature: human-associated habitat; material: faeces | place: Denmark | collected 2008/2010
GTGCTCAACAGGGGGATCTTTTCACCGCTGGTACCGAGTTCTCTTAAACCAAGGTATTGGATAACAGCAAGAACGCTTGTTTTGGCCAGAATATCGCGACCAACTGACGTTAAGTCAGTCTGAGAAACAGTGTCTGTACCGGTAAAGTACGGCAATTTATTTGCGCCTGTCGCAAGACCAGCAAGCGCGGTTAAAGTTGCATCAAGTGGCTGTTTCCCTGCCAGCGCATTTGTCATTGTTGTCGCAAAGTTCGGGTCATTGCCCAGTGCTGCTGCAAGCTCATTCAGGGTATCAAGAGCTTCAGGTGATGAGCCGACCAATGCAGAGATAGCAGCCCGTACGTAAGCAGTCGTAGCGATCTGCGTATTGTTTGTGCCCTGTGCAGCCGTAGGCGCAGTAGGGACACCCGTTAATGCAGGGCTTGCCAAAGGCGCTTTGAGAGCCAAGGCATTGTTGATAGTTGTGCTGTAATTCGGGTCGTTATTGATCGCAGCCGCTATTTCTTTCAGCGTATCCAGTGTGCCAGGCGCACCGTTGATAAGTGCAGTTATAGCTGCCTTAACAAAGGCTGTATTTGCGATCTGCGTGCTGTTTGTACCTTGCGCTGCCGTCGGCGCGGTTGGCGTTCCTGTCAGACTCGGGCTTTCTATTGGCGCTTTGGTATCAGCCAGATCTTTTATAGACTTAACAGCTTTAGGGGTAGCCGCCATTGTTTCGCTGTCGCTGTTAGTTGCGCTACTGAGCTGAACTAATCCCTTTTGCGTTGTGCTTGCATCCTGCGCCGTATACTTGCTTTTCGCCAGATCGTAGGCTTTTTTAACTGCCAGCGAACTTGCAGCAACATCACTTCTGGTACTGGTTACAGAGTCTGAAATATCAATGCCGATCGTGCGGTTGATACGCTCGGATGTATCAATCATCTCCTGGGTAATGGCAGATACACCAGCAGGGATATTCACCGTACAAACAAGCAGCTCCCCATCTCCTAACTGATATGAATCGGTATAGGTTCTGGCAACAAATTCAGCCGCATGAATATGTGACGCGGTATTCACCTGATAGGTATCTTCTCCAAGGAGGTATCTTCCCTTCAGCACAATTGCATATTTCTTGCCTGCACTAAGTGCAAGAGAAATATCCTTACGTTGCTGAATAGTTACCTGGTAGAATTCACCAATATCCACCGACGCCGCGCCTGCGGTTTTATCACCATCCACTGAGGTGATTAACAGGTTCATCCCACCGCCAGGCTTAGGTAAGAAACCGGCATAAAATCCCGGGTCAACAATCCCCCTGAATTTTCGGTTTAGCGCGGCTGACAGATATGGTTCGTGGTATTGCACATCAGCCACCAGAGCCAACGACTCGGGTGATGGGTAAGTAACTGATGTAACAACTGTAACGTCATTCATCAAGCATATCCTTATGCTGTTGTCGTGTTTATGGCCATAACTGCGGTATATGTTTTGCCCACATACAGCGAGTCTTCCTGGACACAAATAATGGCGATTGGCTTGTTCTCGTTATCCAGAACAACCAGAGTGTTGAATGGGTAGTTTTTCCCTTCCTGCAACTGGCTTTGATCAAGGTCCATTCGGACAGTAATTATCCCGCCTGAGTAGGTTGGGACGAGGTTGATGGTGCAAAATTGACTGGTCAGTTCTGCCAGATCGAAAGCCTTTGGCAGTTCTCCAATCTCATAAGTGCCATCTCCTTTCTTAGTAACCAGTGAACTGGTACCGAAAACGGCCTTGCTGATTAAAAATCGAGAGCCTTTGTTAATGGACGATTCAGCGCGCCGCTGATAGTAATAGTCCAACAACTGACTCTTATAGAGGTTTGTTGAGACGTCAGACATGATTTTCCCTAATCAATGTTGTGAAGCCTCATTGTAAGAGAAGTAACTTGTCACCCCGCCCTGCGGACGGGGTGATTGTCAGGCGTCGCTATCCAGCAACAAATCATCTGCGCGTGTGCGATCAAACGTAGGTGTCGCTTTCATAATAGTGCCACCAGGCGTTGCGGTGATCGGGGCGCTAATCGACGTAACTCCAGTAAGCGAAGTTGTATCCGAAGTTTCAAACCAGCAGAATGCTTTTTCGGTATCAGAAATCTCGTTCAAAGTGATCATGTCGGCCTGTTCATTTACAACAACCGACAAATAGAGCGTAAGCCCATCAAACACTATATGCAGTGGCAGTAGAGGCTTTACGAACTGATTAAACTTTCTGAGAATTTCTTCTGTAATTGCGGACTGATCTATCGTGCCAGTAATCCCCATTGTCCGGGCCAGGTCGTTTATGGGAATACTGATCATCCCTCTGGAAGTCAGAAACATCTCGCCGAATGTGCCGCCGGTAGTCTCCAGTGTGCTTTCTGGTATTAGAACCGTGCCATAGGGATGACGCTCAAGGTCCACCGGTGCATATATCGGATCCCATAAAACAGAAATACCGTTAAATTCGCGGTAAATTGTCTGGTTTATAGGGCGTTCAGTCCCCTTAAAGTGAATCTCATCAAGACGCTGTTGTAACAACATCGGAACGGAAGATGAGTTCGACGTTCTGATAGTAAAGAACTGGCCAAGTTCATTTGTCCTGGTCTCCAGATCCTCCTTGCTCATGGAAAAAATAGACTTCCGGTTGGTAATTCGCTCCAACCATGGGTCAACAAAGGTATCCATCATTGACTGAACCAAATCAGCCAATGATTTATAGAGCAATGACTTTTGCTTAGCTGATGTAAGCCGGTTATTAAACCAGGAACGCTGCATCACTCCTCCTCATACGAAATATTAAAGGTGGAGTTTTCTGTATCCAGATAAACGAAATCGTAAAAGCCGTTGGACTCATTCCACTCGACAAATTCCAGATAAAAGTCGCGGAAATAACCCAGCGTTTCGATAAATGCCCAAACGTCTTTTTTCTTGATTAGGATGTACTTGCCGACACGGTTCGGATCAAAGAAAGTTGAGTCACGCCCAAATTTTGTTTCCAGTGCCGACTTCAGCTCATCAGTCACGTTCTCAATGGTCAGGCTTGCCGATATCCGCCCGGTGATGGTGATCTTAAAGGGTAGTTTTCTGACCTCTTTATACGAGAATTTCTTGTTCAACTCATTCGGCACCTTCTTAAAGGCAGCCAGGATCATTTCTTCAAGCTCTGACTGGCTTTTGTTTGGATGCCATCCTGAAATAAATATCTTATTGATATTCTGAACATTATAAGCACCATCTAATTTCTCTTGCTGGCCTTCGCCCCATGCCTTTACCCAGGACAGTCCCGGGATGTTACGCACCAGAAAATACGTATAGTCCCCGCCCCATACGACCTGATCATCATAGGCAAGGTAATATTGTGCACGGTTACGTGTGATCTCCGTTGTTTCGGCATCGGTACCTGCGGTTATAGGTGTCGTTGTCTTAACTGAAATCAAATTAGCTAAATTAGCCGCAGAATCGACAGGCGTCAGGTTTTGGCCAGCAACCAGGGTTATATCGCCGTTGGTGCACCATACCTTAAGCGTAATGGTCGAGCCTTCTGGCGGTATTTGCCCAATTAGCCCATCGCCGAATCGGACACCCAACTGTTCGGATGGTTTATAAAACTCAACGTAGACCTGGCTTTTACTACCAGCTAACCGGAACATTGTGCTGGAAGACCACTGCGTGGTCTTACCATCGGTCGTCACGAATACTTCCAGCTTATAGCAGACAGCAGTGAGAGCCTTTGATAACACGACTTCCAGAAATTCTTTGGCAGCCGTAACGGTATATGTCACCTCCTGGATTTCCAACTGTGCCACTTCTACCGTACCGGTGCCGTCAACCAACCTGCATACATCCATAGTCATGTAAGGGTACTGGTCGTCAGATATTAAAGGCATGTTTTTGGGAATTACCGCTGGGGCATCTTCACTTGTGGCGGTGATCTCAATCATCCCCGATGACGGTGTTGGCTTGGTACCAACGTAACTATTCGTTTCTGCCGCTGCCAGGATAGAGGAACGCCGCGTCGCGGTCGATATAAAGCCTTCAGCCAGCGCCGCATCGGCATACTGAAAGCACCTGTAGACAATCTGGGTAATAAACAATGTCAGCATCGAGACAAATTGAGAGCCGACAAACTTCGACCAGAATGAATCTTTCTCGACAAGCTCTTCAAACTCTGCACGAATACTGTCTTTAGTCGGTGTTGTTTTACTCATAGCACCACGTCCTGTGTGATAGTTATATCCCTGATACGAATGGATATTTTCAACTTATCAAAAGCATCTCCCTCGGCTACTGACAAGCCAGAAATCGGTATGTCAGGTAAATCTACCGTCAGTTTTTGCAACAGCATTGCCTCAACCGCAATTTGAACATGCGACAAGTTGGTCGGTTCGTGTTTAAACTGCGGTAAAACATTGCCCCATGACGGATCCCCGTATACCTCACCCTGATAAGTGTTTAGCCACTCATATAAACGAGCGCCCCAGGCCTCCTCCTGGGACTCATACGTTTTTACGCCGGATAACTCCAGCGTCAGCAAAGGATCAATTTCGTTATTGTTGGCCATCAATCAACTCTCGCGTAGTCATTCATCAACGGATCATCAATTGACAGTGGTACCGTGCGCATAACGCCCGGCTGAGGCGTGCTGACCTTTACGACAGTTCCCTGGCCTTTCGCCGAGTCTTTGGTGTGCTCTTCAATCCTGGCAAGCAATGAGGTCATCTGCGCAAACAGCCGCTTCGTTTCACCATCAAGTGAAACGGTATTATCAGCCAACTGCATTGTCGGCTTGGCACCGGAGCCGCCAAGGTCACTAATAACCTGTCCGTCTATCTGCATACGACCGGTTGGTTGCTGCAAATCGTTGGCGGCAGTCGTCACCTGGGACGTGGAGGCTGGTTCAAGCGCATTATTTTTCCGCATCCCCGGCGAGTTGCGGAGTTTATCGAATAGTCCATCAATCCCCATTTGTGCGCCGAGTTGGTCAAAGTAACTTGAGTTGCTGGCCACCGGACGCGCCTCTTCAACTGGCATCGGAGTATCAACATACACATTGCCAGCTGCTGTTGCGGTCCCCTTCCCTCGTGCACGTTCTTCGAGCGTTCCCTGAACGACTTCCCGACGCATACCCCGGCCATTCATGAATTTGTTGACCAGATCGTTAACGCCAACAGCATTGCCGATTTTGTCTACCAGACCGCCTTTCTCAAACGGGCTATCACCAGGGGTAAACGCCAGGCCAGTAGACTGATCGATAACGGCGTTATCAGGTATCTTTTCGTAAATTGCTGGTGCGCTATGATCTACCTTAGAGCCATAAACGGCACCATTATTGAGCATCTGCTGATACCCTCTGACACGAGTAACATATTCGCCGGTACCTGCGACTACTCTCCCCTTATCAACATGCCCCATACCAGCATGATAGGCAGCTATTGCACGACCCTGATCACCGTTATAACGGTTCATCAGCATACTTAGGTATCTGGCGGCACCATCAGCTGCTTTTCGTGTATCCATGGCATCAGCATCGCTGAGTCCAAGATCCTCCCTTGTACCTTTAGTGATCTGAAAAGCCCCAAGGGCAGATGAAAGTTTGTTCCCGTTTTTGTCTACTGGATTTCCAGTTCTCTGGCCTGCACTAGACTCTGCGGATGCAACTGCTGACAGAATCCCTTTTTCAAGCCCATACTTACGTTCAAGCTCATCAAAATAATCGGCATTGTCAGAAATCCATTGGTATCCGGCAGCATTTAATTTTGGCAAAGAAACATCCTTGCCATTGTTAAATCGACGTTTATCTATCTCATATGCACTTAATGCTTCCTCCTTACCTGTAGCAGACTGCCCCAAGGCAGCATCAATTGTTTGTGCTGCTTTATTTCCTGTTTCTACGGCATTTGCATTGATAATCTGATTAGCAGTTTCTTTAACTGTTTTATTGCTATCTTTCGCCATATCCAGAGCCGCATTTATCACGCGGGCAGCAATATTAGTCTGTTTGGCATCGGATTCAGTTTTAGAATCAGATGTCCCCTGGTGGCTATTAACCGGAGCTTTTAACTCTGGAGTGATTTCTTTCGCATTAGCCTCGCCGATCGGATTGGGTATTTTTGATACAATCATTGCCGCAGGGGTATTTTTAACGGCATCAACCGCTGCATCTAATGCTTTACCTGGTAAATTTTTAACCCCATCCCAAATATTACCAGCCGCCTCTTTAATGTGTTTCCCTGGGTTCTTAATGAAATCAATTGCACTATCAATTGCATCACTGAAAACCTGTTTCAGGTTATCGACAGTAAAGAAGTCTTTGATGGCATCCAGCTTTTCAAGCAGCTTATTAGATGTATCGCTAAACCATGCTGAAACAGCATCACCAATCTTTGCTGTGTAATCATCGAACTTGGTAGAAATGGTGTCGCCAAGGTTAGAAATATATGTTTCTAAGTTGGTAATCCCACTATCAATGGCCAGGGCAATACTTTCCGTCGAAAATGATTGCAACATATTGCCGATATCCTCAAATCCAAGTGATTTGAGAACCTCACCAATGGCGCTGCTAATACCAGATACCAGTCCCCCCATATCAAGAACATTAGCTAACGTATAAGCGGCTTTTTGCTGGAATGATGGATCTTGTCCTGATTTAAGCCCAAACGCTCGACGTTGCGCTTCTGTATCATTCCAACCGGTTACCGCATCATAAATACCTCCAGCCACTGTGCCGACTAGGGGAATTGCGCGTAACGCCCCTTTACCAACTGCCTTTAATCCAAGTTTACCTGCTGCCCGGGCAGCCAAATCTCCGCCTTCATGGGCGAGAGTCTTCTTGCCACCACCGCGTAGCATTCCTACAAGTTTCTTTGCCCCCAGAGCGCCAAAAGCGAGTGCTCCAGCTTTTTTCAGCATGCCACGCCCCATTAACAACGACGCGACGCCACCGGCCCCCTTCCCTAACAGGCTAAATAATTTGGACAGCAAGCCGCCCTTCTTTTTCCCGGTGTTTTTGGCTATCTGATCAAGGGCGCTGAGAATCTTGTCATTGCCCTCTTTAATTTCGCTGGTCTGATCCTGAAGTTCCTGAACCGTCCGTTTTTGGGTGTTAACCTGAACGACATCGGCACTATTTTGCGATTTACGCCTAAAAAAACCTTTTCTACGGCTGTTATCGTCATTGCCACGAATCACATCGGCAATAGACTTTCTGGCACCATTAAGCGATCCACCAACTTCTTTTGATATCCCGCCAAGCTCCTTCCCTGCGGCCCACAATGGACCAGCAACGGCATAACCTAACGCATCGACGGCACGAGTCTCTGAAGGGTTACCTATGCCTTCAGCTACTTTTGACAGTTTTTTTAATAAACCTGATTCAGCATTTAGACGCTCATCATCCTCTTTTCGCCTGGCCTTTTCTGCTCGTTCAGCACGGGCATCTTCCGCTGCGGCCTTACTCCCTGACTTTCCAATAAAACGACCACGCGCATCGCGTTGGTTTTGGCTTTTTTGCGCACCGCCTTTTTGACCGAACATTTCGCGAGCGTGTTCGGCTGCTTCGGTCCGTTGCGCCTTTACATCCTCTGGTATAGCCTTCCTGCGTCGTTTTTTACCATTTGGTGTGGTTGATTTGGCCCGCTGTTCCTGTTGAGCAACATCTTCCTGAACTACACGAGAAACGTCCCCTAAATTAAGCCGTTTCATTGCGTCAACAATAGGGTCTACTGATGGCGCTTTGGCCACAAAGTCAGGCCGGGAATTTTCGATTGTGTGATTTAATGCCGACACGCTGCGAGAGACAGGATCAACAGTAGCAACTCGCCCACCTTTCAAATCTTCAACAGCTTCCCGGATACCAGCAAGCTCTTCCAGCTCTTTTGCGCTGGCGGTTTCAACTGTCCTTATAACATCGTCAATGTTGGCGTTTTTTCTTTCCATGATCTTATCGCCTACCGTTTCGGTTTAAGTTTTTCTTCCAGTTTCTCCAACAGGAAAAACGCATAGGATTCAGTGAGCCTTTCAGCGTCCTGAATCGGTATACCCCCATACAAAACCAGGTTGGACACTAAGGTCTGATAGCTTTTCAATCCCCACCTGTGGAATGAAGTCGGTAGCCCGAAAGGGCACCCACAGACGGGTATACGCACCCTCTGTGGACTCCTTTTTATCCTGGTTTGGGCATTTATGCGGCGGGAGACGAAGACGCATTTCACCTTTATCGATGTAGCACGGTAAACCATGTTCGAGCTTTTCATGAGCCAGTCGGATGTGTGCCGCCAGCTTCATAAATTCAGTATCAATGGCCATCCGTTTAATCGTTTCATAACGACGCTCAGCCTGATCTTCACGAGTACCGCTAACATCGTTATAAAGCTCACACTGATAAGCGAATTCCCAAAAACGCAAATCAACGATCGCTTCTTTGAATTCCGCGTCGTCTTCAGGTGGCAATGCTGCACGGCGCATCTCCAGCATTTCCATTGCCCAACCATCAAGCGGCACGATACGCCATTGATAAGGCACTCCCTCTACAGACACCTCAATATCGTCAATGAAAGGTTCCACTTCCAGGACCTGGATATCTTCAGCCAGAGCATTCATATCGCAATCGTAATAATGCTCTTTACCGCAATGTTTACAGGTGTAGGTGAATGTCTCGACCGGTGTTTCACGGGAGCCGGTAAATATCCACCATAACGCGGTAATCCGGTCCTGCGCCGTCCATGTCAGGGGATCATGTTTCGCGGGTTCAGCCAGCAAGGCTTTTAAATATGCCGTTGTCTGTTGTTCTTGTTCCTCCGGTGTTATCGAGTTGAAACGCATCGCATCAGCAATATTTGGCTGACGGAACTGGATCAATTCAGTTGGCCGCGATGGTAGCGGGAAAAGGGGTAAAAGCATCCTTGCTCCTTAATTCAAAGAGAAAAACTAAAGCCCAGAAGGGAAGCCAAAGAACTTGAGGATTGGTTAAACGTGCTGTGCAATGCGAAGGTCATTGGGAATGACTTAAATTCCGTGACCTGATCCCGCGCATAGGTGACATCGCCGGTAGTAACCGGGAATACCGTCATCTCATTTTCCAGTTTGGTTAAACCGGAAGACAGCAACCGATAAATACGCACATTGAGCAAATATTTAGACGGTATGTTCACGGTGCCGTCAGGATTGATCACCCGACTTTTTGCCGTCTTAAACCAGTCCAAAACGAGGCCATCACCGGTATCCCTGACCATCATTGTTATCTGCCCAGGCGAACGCTCCGTTGGCTGAAGGATATTCCCTCCGCCGATTTTAATCGTTTCATATTCGATGCTGTAATCGTGGTAGGTAATGTCTTTGGCAAAGAAGTCTGCCCCCTCCAGCCCATCAACTTCGACAGAGAACTGCCATCCTTGCGCGAACAGCATTTTGTTCATGATGATTGACGTCAGCTTACCAACTTCCCGCTCACCAACGCCGGAGCCAAATAATGTCGTCGTTAATGCCGAAGATATATAAGACTTTACTGATGCAACATTAAGTCCCATATCAACGACCTCACTTCAACATGGATGAGAAAAGAACAATTCCCGGGATAATTGCCCTTGTTGCGCTCATTTTCTCTTCCAGATCCAGCTTTCGCTGATACAGCGTGTTCTCGTCGGATAAATTGCTGGCATCGAGTTTCCCCGCGATAGATATTCTTCGCAGGCGATCAGTGTTAGGTATCGCGATTAACACTTCCAGATAGTCAGAAAGTAACCCAATGATTTCAGGTGGCACTTCCCCATTATCCAGATCCATATCACGTAAATTAGCCAGATATGACACATTCAGCGGGTATACCGCTCGATGAGTATCTTCAAGCTCGATATTCCCATCGTAAACATCGGAGTAGACAAGATCGCCGGTGTGATCTGTAACCGATACGAGCGCAAGAAAATCAGCTGGGCAAGCAAGTGATTTACAGGTCTGATCAGTGAAGCGTATCCGCTTGATGTGCCCCGCCCTATCCTGGTAGGTTCCCAATGCTTTTCTTAGCAGGGATTCCAGTAAAGCAGGTTCATCCGCAATCAAAGGTGTGAAGCGGGATTTGACGTCTTCGAGTAATTGTCGTGGTGTCATTGAAACCTCGTAGAATCTGGTGTGTTAACCGATTCTACGAGTTGTCATTTGTTACCGGTCAGTCTACACATTTCAGATACTACGTTAAAACAACTCAAGTGCTTCAAGTAGCACATCGTCATCAACACCCAATCCGAAGATGCGGAGATAAAATTCAAGCCTTAAGAGGCTTTGTGTATGTTCGTGTAATCCAACCAGTAATAAACTCATCCCCTGATTTAACCTGCACGTAAAGCCATTGACGATCTTTCTTATCTAAAATAGCAACAATTGTGTTTTTGCCAATGCATTCAATCACTTCACTATTTAAAGAAGGACTGACATGTAATCTTACGTTATCACCAGTTATAAACCTAAAACCATTGAGATCTTCCCACTTAATTTCTGTGTTTTCTTTAATTAATTTTTGTTTTGATATTGGTGCATCCTCATATAGGGATACAGAATATGATTCTGTCTTGTGTATTTGCGATAAGATTTGTTCTTTTGCATAATCAGCAATAGCGCCAAGCACCACTTCTGTTAAAAGCCACATAATAATAAACTGAAGCGGGTGAGGGAGCGACTTAAATGAATCAATGAACGTCGAACTGGATTTATTTAATCCTTTGTCTTGAACATCACTTTCGTTGTGAGATGTTTCAATAGCACCTTCGACATAAGCCTGTGCAATTGATGAAAGACTTTGCTCCATTATTTGATGTAATGAAGCCTTTTGCGCTAGGGTATATTGTTTTAATGATTCTTTTATTTCATTGTTTAAATCTATCTTATGACTTACATTTTGTCGCAATTCATTAAGTATTGCTTGCATGTTATTTAAACCAGCTTGCTTATTAAGCATCTCGAACTGGTTTCGTAACGGCATAGCAATTTCTGCCTGCTTCCTTAGCATTTGAATGTATTTATTTGCATCATGCGGGGGATAAACCTTGGCCTGTTTCTGTAGAATTTCAAGAAATTCACGATGCTTGCTATTTATTCTTCTCAAGCTCGTCATGTTCGCAAGCTGTTTTTTAACAGAATCACTAAGTAACGATTGCAAATTCAATCTTGCTATTTGTTCTTGAGCTAGCCGCCCTATTCTTAACTGTTCTTGCAAGTTTGCCATATGTTCTCTATACGATGGAATGATTGCGTTTTTTTGCAGTTCTGCCAACTGTCTAACCAAATTATTAGAAGCATATTCTGATTTTAATAAATCACTTGCCGATGTATATCCTGGCATTTTGATTTTACTTAAATTATCACGCCAGGTAATATTTGAATCTCTATTATAGAGATCGCTTACTGAGCCAAGTGCAAGTTTTTTAATATCCTTCACTTTATTCACCGTCATCTTGCTTTAAACATCCATCATTTTTAGCTTCCTTGTAAATACTTGAAATTCCATCAAGAGAGAATGATGTAATTCGACGCGATCCGATATATACATCCATGTTTTTTTCTTTTGTGGCTGACGCTGACTTCCAAAAAGAATACCATTCCCTACGATTTGGAGCAGTGTTTTGCGTACCAATATTAAAGCTATCCGAACCAACAATTAAGGTAATTACATCAGCTTTACGAGAAATTGTGTCGCGTGTAGAAAAATCAGCATTCTCTTTCCCTCCACTTACATACAAATTTCTTCCAGCTATATGATCTTCGGAACCTTCCCTTGCTCCAGCATCACAAGAAAAGTTAATTGTATAACCATCGTCATTGGTTGCAGAGATTTCTCTCCACCCTTGCTCACCTCCTACCGTCCAAACGGTAGAACCTGCCATTGCTGATAATGGCAGAAAAGAGGACATTAATAAAAAGCTATACAATGACTTATATAATTTCATATTTTTATCCTTTTTGTTTTAGATATTATAGGCATAGTCCATATTGTTAGATCCACTATGCCCAGAGAATTTAATATTATTCATTAAATTATGGAGCTACACCCGGCCCCCTGGCTCGTTCTTCAAGCGTACCCTGCACGTTTTGATGGCGCATTCCTGGGGCATTTCTGATTGAGTCAATGCCATTTCTTCCAACATCTTCTTTATTAACGGCATTGCTCGCCACCAGCACACCCCAGCTAGGGATAGCAAAATCAGGAGCTGTTTCGCATGCCTTTACCATATAATCGAAAGTGCTTCGATTGATCTCATTTGCATCGGGGTTTAATAGGCGAGAATATTGGTATTTAGCATTTGCGTTGGTTGAGACTTTATACAGTTCCTGCTGCACCATCGCTTCAGAAAGTTTAAGGCGCTTCATATCTGACAGTAACTTCTTGCGCATGGATTCGTCTTCACTGACAGCAAATCCGTAAACGTGCCCAAGGTATTTCGTATAATCGGTACAAATCTCCTTTACGCTTGATGCTGCATTAACAGTCCCAGCCATAAATAATAACGGTAGTAATAGTTTTCTCATTATAACCTCACCTGCCTTATAACTCATTTAGGGTACATATTTTCGCCTTTAAAAAAAAGAGGTTATTAGATCCAATTGTGCATTTATTAAACAAACAATGCTCTAATAAATTTGTATTTTTAAGTCACGAATGCTATCTTTTCGCATCATATTGACCTTTTAATCGTTCAGGCTTATAGTTCCGCCGTCGTAGCAAATTCTGCGACCAGGTTTGACAGCCTGAATGATTGTGCGGACAACCGCAGATTTCCGATATTGCGGTATTTTTGTGTCCGTTAAACCGCGTTACGCCCAAATTATGGTGGGGCGTGATGGGGAGGCTTCGGCCTGCTGGTTTCACAATCGCCAGTCTGTCAACCCTGTCACGTCCTGCCACCTGTTTGACAGCGGGTAGCAGGTTGTTAAACCTGATTGTGAGGCCGTAACTATGGTTAATGCCAATCCTTGCGCACGCCAAGAATTCATCTGGCGTTTCTATTCCTGTAAAAAACACCACTATCACTTCGTTATCGCAGCAACAGAAGACGAAGCACGCTCTCAATTGCCTGACGGCCCCTGCATTTTTACTGCCCGTTTTTCAACTAACTCGCGCAATCCACTTAGTTACTGGAGCCTCCCCTTCTCTGCCGACGTTCAGGGGGGTTTATGAAAAAACCTCTCGTCACCCGTAATGACATAGCCGAAGCGATCGCCCTGCATACTGCCTGTATGCCGACACGGGAGATCCCCGGCGCAATTGCCAACTATTTCATGATAACCAGACGTTTTTATACCCGAACAGATAAGGCTGTGATCAACAAGCTACTGATAGCCGAGATCAGGGATTATTTGATTGAACAAGGACGTCTACGTTACGCAACAGTGGCAGCAGAAATGAGAAAGGAGGCACATAGAATGACCGGTAATAATTTGAATGTTGAAAAAACAGCACCTGTTACGTCAGCTACGCCAGCACCAGCCGTGAATATCATCCCCAACACCGGAGACACAATCGACAGCCTGACACTGTTAAAGATGGTCAATGAAGCGCGTAAGTTATGTGGGGAACCAGAGGTTCGGAACAACAAATTCATCGAAAAAATACTCGACGAATTAGAAGGTGAGGACGGTTACACAAAAAGTGCAACCGTGCCGCCAGGTGGCGGTACGCCTATGGTTGTCATAACCATGACCTACAAACAAGCCCTGCGAGTCGCCGCACGCGAATCAAAAGCCGTCCGCCGTTCGCTGATCGACAAACTGGAAGAATTGCAGCAGGCAAACTCCCCTACCCCATCGATCCCCCAAACATTACCAGAAGCTCTACGCCTGGCTGCCGAGTTAGCAGAACAGAAAATGCAGCTGGAACAACAGCTGGTGGCCGCTGCCCCTAAAGTCGATTTTGCCGACCGGGTATCAGTGGCTAATGGAATCCTGATCGGGAACTTTGCAAAGGTCGTTGGACTTAAGCAAAACGCCCTTTTCTCATGGTTGCGCCAGAATGGCATTCTCATGGCTTTTGGAGCGCGCAAAAACGTACCGCGCCAACAGTACATCAACGCCGGGTATTTCACGGTGAAAGAAGTGGTGCTGGATGATGAAAATGGCTACCAGATACGGCTGACGCCCCAATTAACGGGTAAAGGCCAGCAGTGGTTAACTCGCAAGCTACTTGATGCTGGTTTGTTAAAACCAGTAGCAATAGGTTAACAAAAGAAAAAAACCTGCCAGCAAACTGGCAGGTTTCTGAGCAGATCGTCCAACCCGATCTGGATCGAGTTAGAAAAATTTGCTCTAATAAATTTCGTTTTCTAAGTGCAAAGAATCACCATTTCGAGCTGGTGATTGAAGGTTGATGCAAATTTGGAGAAAAAATGCAACAAACATTCAATGCGGATATGAATATATCAAACCTTCATCAAAATGTCGATCCTTCAACCACTCTGCCTGTTATTTGTGGTGTTGAAATTACGACCGACCGCGCTGGCCGTTACAACCTTAATGCTCTACACAGAGCGAGCGGACTCGGTGCCCATAAAGCGCCAGCTCAATGGCTAAGAACGCTGTCAGCCAAACAGCTCATCGAAGAGCTTGAAAAAGAAACTATGCAGAATTGCATAGTTTCGTTCGAAGGCCGTGGCGGCGGCACTTTTGCCCATGAATTGCTCGCAGTGGAGTACGCAGGCTGGATTTCTCCCGCGTTTCGGCTGAAGGTAAACCAGACATTTATCGACTATCGAGCCGGAAGATTACAACCTGCTATTCCGAAGAGCCTCCCAGAAGCTCTCCGTTTGGCTGCTGACCTGGCAGAGCAAAAGCAACGGCTGGAGCAAAAAATGCTGATGGATGCACCTAAAGTCGAATTCGCCGAACGCGTTGCTACCGCCAGCGGGGTTCTAATCGGCAACTATGCCAAAGTGCTCGGCCTGGGCCAAAACTATCTCTTCACCTGGTTGCGTGATAACGGAATTCTGATCGCAACCGGTGAACGCAGGAACGTCCCCAAACAAGAATACATATCCCGTGGGTATTTCACCCTTAAAGAAACCGTGATCGATACAAGCAATGGAAGCAGGATTTCTTTCACGACTCGTATAACCGGCAAAGGTCAGCAGTGGCTGATGAAGCGATTGCTTGATGCTGGTGTGCTGGTACCTGTCGCGGCAACGCGCTAACAGACGTAGTAAGAACCACCAGCATTGTAATGCTGGCTAAAGTCACTTTCCTGAGCTGTATAACGATGAGCGATTTTACTTTTTCTGGCTATGAATTGGCCTGCTTTGTAACACACTCCGGTCTATCCCGTAGCGCCGGGCATATCCTGTCGCAATGTGCAAATCTCGCGGCAACAACCAGTGAATACTTCATTCACAAGCCTCACCGCCTGATCGCGGCAGAAACTGGTTATAGCCAATCAACCGTCGTTCGTGCATTCCGTGAAGCTGTAAACAAAGGAATTCTGTCTGTAGAGATTGTTATCGGCGATCACCGTGAACGTCGCGCTAACCTGTACCGGTTTACACCATCCTTTTTGGCCTTCGCACAACAAGCCAAAAATGCGCTGATTGAAAGCAAATTAAAGATCTCTTCAGCGGCAACCAAGGTTAAAGCTGTTCTCGCTAAGACATTGGCTTTATTTAATTTTTTATCCACACCCCCATGTCAAAATGATACCCCCTCCCCCTGTCAGGATGACGTGGCAATAAAGAATAAGAAGTCACAAGTTAAAAAAACAAAAAGATCAGTTTCCGGCGGTGCCGGAACGACCAGACTCAAAAAATTGACTTCATGGATCGCTGAGGCAAAAGCAAAGGCTGACAATCTGCGGTTATCCAAAAAACGCGCTCAAAAACATGAGTTCAAGCAGAAGGTAGAGGCGGCAGCGCGGAAATATGCTTACCTGAAGAACAAGCGTTCTCCTGATATTGGCGGGGTATCAAACTTCGATAATCTGCCGCATTGCATGACGGTAAACGAAGCTCTTAATGCGGTTTTAGCCAAAAATAAAGATAACGAACAATGGGGTATACCGGCAGGATTCAGAGGGTGATAGATTGCTCTAATCTGGAGTCACCTGGCGTTTTCAGTTTGAGGTCGGAGATGCAATCTGATTTTTTACAGTTAGCGATCGCTTTTGCAGGATATGTTTGTATTGGCTTCTGTGTATACATGTTCAGCCGAAAAATGCTTGTCGATATCGACCGCAAAGAACAAGCAGAGGAGATCTTAGTATGGATTTTCTTTGGCGCGGTCTGGCCATTAGGGATCATGTTTGCTGCAACATTTCTTCTGATGTGGATATTCACCCTTCCAGGTGATTTCTATAGAAAAAAAGCCAGACATTGATACAATCGTTGCGGGTGCTTGAGGCTATCTGCTTCAGGCATGACCCGAAAAGCAGATAGAAGAAAGCCCCAGATAACATTACGCGTCCTGCAAGACGCTTAACATTAATCTGAGGCCATATCTATGCTTAGCATACGTAGATTAGCCTCTTACCGACCAAAAGGTCAAGGAGAAGCAGGCTATGAAGCAGCAAAAAGCGATGTTAATCGCTCTGATCGTCATCTGTTTAACCGTCATTGTGACGGCACTGGTAACGAGGAAAGACCTCTGCGAGGTACGAATCCGAACCGGCCAGACGGAGGTCACTGTCTTCACAGCCTACGAATCTGAAAGGTAAGAGACCTGGCGGGGAGTGATCCCCGCCACTCTTCGTGTGTCTGGTAACCTCAATGCACCCTTTTCTCCCCAATAGTGTAAAACACAATGAAGTAGAAGGAGTTATTTCACATCATGCAAAGATTCAGACCATATCTCCCAATAGCCTTCGCGACATGATGACTTTCAGAAATATCTAGCTGTTAACAAAATTCCATACTTGCTTTGCTAATACCACCTAGATTATATATGGAAAAATACACCTAAAACTTAAACAAATTATATCCACAACAAACATCCATCTATTAGGATTAAAATTAATTTAATAATAAATAATACAACACCGGTTCATTTTCTAACAAACCGGTGGGCACCATTATTGGAATAACTTACTGATTACATTAAAAACATTAAGGGCGTTACTTGCCACACTAGACATCTTGGCTGAATTTTTTTCGATTGAGTCAAGAACACTTTCGACTTCCGATAAAGTTCTTCTGCTATCTGCATCTTTTCCTGAGTCTATCGCATCTTTAATTGCAGATATAGCAGACTCTAAATTCTCCTTAAACTCACCTGTCGTCTCATCCTTCAAGAGAAGTTCTAACTCTTGTTTAAGTTTTTCCAATGATGCTCTTTTCTCATCAGTTTTACTAATCTTCCCTGAATAACTGACACAAACACATTCTCTTTTATTGCAGACAGGACAACCATTTAGATAATAACTTTCAAACGCCTCGCCAAGATCATCATCTTTAAAAATAATCCCCCATAAAGAAAACAACCAAGCATATATATCAGCACACTCTTCATGAAGATTTTCTTTGTTGTAATTTTTATCTTCAATTGATTTAGCATAAGCCTCTTGCAACTCACCCAACTCTTCGAATAACCTGGATGAATGATAAAACCCACCAAAAGTAGACCAAATGGTTCTATTCGACGGATAGATATCATTAATCATTCGTGGCGCATAAGGCGGAAATTGCATAGGTTTAATAGCGTTATATTTATTGAAAAGCTCATCTTTAATTCCTTTTGCGCTTCTTATTTTCTCTGGCTTTCTGTGTGTTTGAGAACAGGAACAAGGCGCCCCTAAGCAATAAGGACAGCAACTAGGGAATTTTTTATAAAATGCTTCCTGTGGTTGTATTTCAAGTTTATCACAGATTGCAAAAAGCCAAGACAATGCTTCTATATAGGTATTTTTTAATAATTCTTTATCCTGATTACCATCACGAATAAACTCACGTGTTAAATAAGCTGTTTTCCTTGTCAGATAAGAGTACATATACTCAAATGATTTTTCTTCATTTTTTTTGCTGTAAATACCTACAATAATATTGCTCATATCATTGATACGTAACATGACATTCCTCTTAAATAAGCCAATACTTCCTAGAACCATATATGCTTCGACAAAGATTAACGGACATCTTGCCTTCACAAACTTTGACGCTACATAAATTTAACCATGTGCATACTAAATATTTAAGGTAGAAAAGTATAGGAGTATTTATTAATAGGTAACTGTTAGTTTACACTCACTTCATACCAGAGTATTTACAAGATGTTATTTTACTCTATTCGCTAGGCGGTGGAATGCGGTTGTATCAAGGGGAGGTAAACCTCCCCCGAAGAAGATTAAAAGTACAAGGGATAACACTTAATCCCACTCAATCCAGTTGTAGACGATACGAAGTGACGGGCGCACAGCGGCAGTCACATCTTCGGTACTAAAGTCGATTGCATCACTGTAGATTTTGCAGTCCAACATTTCAATTGTTGTAGCAGCTTTTGTCACAGCGTTAACCCCGGAAGATTTGGATTCAGGGGTAGCAGCCATCGTGATATCAACATAGTCCTTCGCCGCAATGCGATCTTTAATGAACTGAAGAATATCGCCTTCGATAGTCTCCACGCACTGGACCTGGATTTCCCCAGAGTTTCGAATTGGACCGTGCTGATTGAACTTCACACCATTCGGACCATAGTCCTCCACATCCTCGCGGGTCATTTCAGGAATTTGCGACGTGCGAACCAGTACGCTGATATCTTCATGGCCTGCAAAAGTGAGCTGGAATTCAGAAGATACCAGTCGTTCGCCTTTGGCCGCGTTGGCAGTATAGCGGCCCTTAATAAATTTACGGTTTCCCTTAGTGTTATTGTGCCCCATATAAAATCCTTTTACTGGAACGCCCGAACAATATCGGAGCTGTTATATATCGAAGAACCGGTCAACTGGAGGTTGACGGTGTTTTTCAGGAAATGCCCATTGCTGTCCCTGGGTGCATCGAGATCGAAACTTATGTCCTGGATAGCGACATCAATGATGTTGATCCGGCGACCAATGTTTAGCGTCACACGCTCCGGGATTCGACCACCAATACTGGCATCTTTAAGTTCCGGGCTAATCATCGCTGACAATGCGGCGATAGCTCCTGAAACCTCCGTGAATGGGTCAAACAAAGCGATGAAAGTTACTGGCAGCGTGAAAGTCGGCGGTGTTCCCCCCTCCCAAACCATTAAGCTGTTCCAACGGGCCACCGACGTTGTTTCAGTACCAACCTGCGCAAAACCACTGAAAGCACCAGCAACAGACCCCATGGACATACCGGTAAACGGCGCTTCCCAATTCTGGGCCATGTTCATTGCTGCCCCCTGGCTGATATATCCGGTAACCTGGTACTGAGAGTTCGTTAAAGTAACTTTCAGAAATGGCGATACACCATCAGCCTGGCTGTAAACCCCATAAGGTATAGGTGCCATTCAAGTTAAAGGCCGGAGTTCTCCGGCCTCCTCCTTTAGCCAAGGCGCTTACGGCGCAGTTTCATTGACTTTTTGCGGGCAAGTTTTGCCGCGCCGGTCTGGGCTTTTCGACGCGCTTTTTTCAGCGCCGATTTTTGAGCCGCAGTCAGACGTTTTTTCCGCAGGCGTTTACGGATGAGTTTGATCTCACCGTTACGAACAACCTTCTTAAATGCTTCAGTCAGCATTTCATCAGAAGTGCCAGCAACAACAAACGCCGCTTCCAGTTCGTCGCGGTCGTCGCTATCTAAGCCAGCGATAGAGGCACCAACATCAGCAGCAGCGTCGTCGTCTTCATCGTCAGCCAGTGCTTCGATCATGTCATCATCTACACCGCATGCTGCGAGGAAGTCAGCAACATTTGCCCATGCTTCGTTATAGGCATCGTCCTGTTCTTCTGTAACTTCGGAGTCGTCGTCATCAGAGATACCAGCGATAGCCTGAACGAAACCATCAAGGGAGTCGAAAGTCAGATCACCGCTATCAGCCCAGGCGAAAACGGCATCGGCCGCATCACTCAACGCATTCTGCATCGCACTTCGATTTGCAGCTTCCAGAATCATCTGGTGCGCCTGTTCAACGGTCCATTCTTTACCGTCTTTCTCTTCCAGGATTTGCTCAGGAGCCGGATCAGATGGAACGTTATCGTTAGTCTGTGCCGCCGGTTCCGGATTATTATTAATAACCGGATCTGTTGGCGGTTCGGCGCTTGCTCGGGCAGACTCCATCAGCTGCACAGGATCAGAGTTCAAAGCGAAACGGGACAGTCCATTCCCCAAAAATGCCCCGGATTGAAAAAAGTTTTTGCTCATTGTATTCCCTTACTTAATAAGCAGCGGTACGCCCTGGATACGACGGGCTACGCCAGTCGGGCAGCAGGCCCAGACTGCTTCCCATTTATCGAATTCCGCCTGCGTAACTTTCAGCACATACGGTTCTGTACCGTCAGCATCAGGATCACGAGGAGCCACCAGAGCGCCGGAGGCGACAAAGCGATCTAAAAGTTTGGTCATCCCTTTAGTCAGACCAGCCGCAGTAATACCGTCCGGGCTATGCTTCATCTGTCGGGCTAACTGGACAAAGAAACGGCTGATTGCATTCATCAGGGATGGGACGTGCTGGAAGTGCAGATAGTTATCCTGCGTGCAGCAAGTTAAAGCATCGTCGATGATCATCTGGCCAGAGGTGCCAACAGATACTTTATTGAGACGGCCCTTGACCATTGCTTCTTCGTCCGGGGTATCTTCCGGATACAGCGGTTGAATTGACGCACGAGCAATGACGGCACGTTCTTCACCAGCCGGTGAGTAATGCCAACCGCCGACATCAGAGTTTTTCTTGACGCCACGAGCTTTCGCCGCATACGCCGAGCCAGACAGACCGAAGACCACACGGGATTGGGTCCATTTGTCTTTGCAGGAGAACGGGAAGTGATAGACAGCACAGCTTACATAATCGGTACCAAGTAAACCGGTATCTTCAACAGCAGAGATCGCTTCCGTGTACGTCAATGTCGGTTTGACATCAAAGAAGCCATCAATCAGGCGATCTGCACAGATTTTACCTAATGCGGTGATAGCCGCATTGTCATAGCAGCCCAAGCCAAGAACAGCGGTGTACATGTACGGCGCATTGTTCAGCACTTTCACCGCACGCAGGTACGCAGCGGTTGAGATTTTCGACTGATCACCGTTGGTACCACCAGTGAACGCCAACGATTTTTTATTTGTTACTTTCGCCGTCGAAATCAGCTCTTCATTAACAACCGCGCGCAGATATTTAGAACGGGCTTCCAGAGCCGTAGGCAGATAACACAAGCGGCCCATGTCATCTTTCGCTTCTTCCGCCAAAGACACAGTGTGTGTCTCCAGGGTCGTTACCACGCCGAGCGAAGTCGTCTGGGTCAGTTTTAAGAGGAAGCGTTCATTACCCGCGCTGTCCGCTGTTGCCGTTTCGATGGTTAACTCACGGGTAGGTGAAATACACGGATCACCATCATCAACGTAGATAGCAAAGGCTTCGCCACTATCAAGTTCAATTTCAGAACCGTATGGCAACGCACTGTAAGCCGGTTCGCCTGATTCATCGAACATAATAATCGGGAACTTCGCATCATCCGGAACAGCACGAACAACATAACCTGACGTTTGCTGAATAGCTTCGTATACATGGCGAATTGGTTCGAACTGTGAGCCGGAAGACGGCTTCAGCGGTTCGCCGAGAACATCTTCGTAATTGGACTCAGTAACCGCAAGAACAGTAAACGGCTTGCCACGCGCAAATACGCCAATACCAGCCCACAAGCTGCTATTTAATGCAACACCGGTAGATAACGTCGCATCGGCATTGATCGGGCTAACCGCGACGCCGGATGCATTACCTAATGACTGTTGAATTGAATATTGAGACATAACTTTCCCTGTTATGCGCCCCGCACGGGGGCGCTATGTTAAACGGAGAACTTCCCCTGATTACTCAGAGTCACCGGCATCAATCGTGTCGCCGCTTATGAAGTTAAGCCCGCCTTTTTTGGCCATTGTCAGCGTTACACGAGTGAAGTAATCAGCGCCGTTGCGTGGGTGCATATCGTTGATAGCCGAACCCCACAGCGTGGTACGGTTGACCAGCGCCGGAGTGGTCGGATGCTGGAACGGGATGGCCGGGACAGCATCACCAGTCACGAAGCCTGCTTTACCCGGATTTTCATCACGGACGTAGCACAGCACATCCATCGAGCTGAACTGAATGTTCTCTGTCGTTAAGTTCTTACAAATACCAGCAGGTACTTCGTACACTTTCACGTTACCGAACAGGGTACCGATGTAGTGAACATACGGAGTCTGGATATAGTCTTCGGCTGGCTGGAAGAAATCCTTCGGCAACTGTTTGAAGAAAGATGCTGCATCAGCACCAGCAAACATCCCCATCGCACCAGAAGATTTAACGCGCTCAATAATGTCGCGATATACAGTCTGGAATTTGCCACGAATGATGGTTGCCCATACATCAAAGGACTGGTTAACCGGCAGAGCGATGTCAAAGGTGTCGGTCGCAAGAGTGCGCCAGATCATGATGCGAAGACGCAGCATATCCTGTTCATGAGACAGGTATTCCTTCAGGGTGCGGAACTGTAGGGAACCCAGGTCCAGACCAAATTCACGCTGTGCTTCATACGCCGCCTGTACCGTGTGCTCAGCCGCGATAACGAACTGACTTGGGAACAGGGTGTATTTCTTCATTTCGTGGTTGATCAGCGGGATCAGCTCAGGAGCGGCTTCAATATTGATTTCCGTCTCAATTGCGATCTCAGTGCCTTTATCCGGCGCTTTGGAGAACGACAGGGCAATCTGACCAATGTTGTAGTTCAGAGAGCAGGTAACAGTGATTTGCTCACCAGCAGCATTAGTAAACGAGTGAAGTAGGCTGCCGGAACCGTTATCAACAACAGACTTAATACGGTTAACGTAGATGTTAGTGCGACCTTTTCGGATTGGTACATTCTGGCCTTCGAAGTCTTCCATCTTGAAGGTTGCGGTTTTGCTGGTGCCATCGGAGCTTGCCACCAGCACATAGCGGCGGCGTAACTGGCTGTACACACCGACGGATTGCATGTCCAGAACATCACCAGCAGCATAAGAACCAAAAGAGGAACCTGCCACGTTAAAGACTTCATAGATGTCGGACTGGTCACGCGTAACCGGAATGAAGGTACACGCATCAGCGGTAGCTGCCCCCAACTGAACAGGCAGGATCATCGCGAGGAATAAAGGCAGACGCATAACACCGTCAGAAACGCTCATCATCTCTGCTGCGACGGATTCCAGCATCGCTTTATTAGTGGCATCCATGCTATTGCGGGTGGACTCAATCAGGCAGTTTTCCAGCGTCTGGTGGCAGGAGGCCAGAATTTCCGGACGCGGCATAGATTTATGTGCTGCGGCGTAGTCAGCCAGTGCACTTGCCCACGCGGTAGCAATTTGAGCGGTGGCATTATCAGAGATACCCGCAAAAATTGGGTCTTTACGTGCAGCTTCAAGGATAGATGCGGCACGCGCGGCATCATCTTTGATGAATTGGTTATCAGTACCGAACTGTGCTGTACTTGCCCAGCCAAGAACGGCTTTAGAGCGTTTTGCGATATCTGCAATACGATTCTGGTATTCGCGTAAGTTACTCAAGTTACTCTTCCTTAAACACAAGGCACTTGTGTGAATCCCTTTTCGGAAGAGATTTTATTGAAAGTCACTTGTTGACTTTCTCGCGAAAAGTAATTTTTTAAATTTTTTGTGCGGGGAAGTGGACGGTGAATGCAGGCGTTAAATCGTGGGAATTTCAGTCTGAAATTCTCCTAAAAAACACATGCAAATCATAATGTTAGCAATGAAATTGGTGCGGGACATTTTAGGAAGGGGAGGGGCTAACACCACCTCCCACCAGCGGGATTATTCCCCAGCAGACATTTTCCCAATGATTTTTTTTATTGCTTCGTCAATTTCAGTTTGCACTTCAGACGGGAGTCTGGAGAACTCGTAGGCGACAACCCGTTTTTTCGGATCGGACTTCTTTCGAGCATATTGGCGACGGTCAGAGAAGTCTCGCAGCTTCTCAACCACCACAGATTTAACCGGCGCGGGCTTCAGGCTTTTGCTTTCCGCTTTGAAGATAGCCAGTATCTTCGCTTTATCCTCTTTCGCGCCCTCAGTCTCTGCAATTCGTTCGCGCACCGTATCAACCAGCTCTTCAATAGGCACGCTTTTAGCGTTGGCATCCTCGGAGATCTGGAGCAGTAACTGGTAATCTGGCAGGGCGAGATCGCTGGCAACAGGGAAGACAGCAATCATCTCATCCGGCACCGCTGCCGCCTGGAACGCGCGCGTAACTTTAGCCTTTGAAATGTTCTCAGCGCGGGCGATCTCTTCTTTGGTCATGCTCTTACCATACATAACCTCGAAGCGTTTACCCAGTTCGCGCAGGGTGTGTTCGCGGGCTGTCTGGATATCAATGGCCAGCTGGCGTGCATCCGCCAGGCTGATCTCATCTTTCGTCACCAGAATCTCAAATTTCGTTTCATTGAAGATACACGCAGCGCGGCGACGTGATCCGTCCAATACCTCAATGCGCTCCCCAACCATACGACCGATAGCCGGGAAGAACTGTTGCAATTTAATGGTGCGGGAAATATCGCTTACCGACTCAGGGGTGAGCAGAGACTGATCGCGGCCGTTAACTGCCGGGTCAACGAACGTGCGCGACTCAATCTCACCACTCAGCACAACGGTAAGCAAAAATTTAGCCTGGCGGCCAGATTTTAGGGTAAAGGTTTTGGTGCCTTCACTGCCTTCAAGCATGCGAGCAAACTCGGAGCTATTCTTGCCCAGCACTCGTCCACGGGAAACTATTTTTTTCATGCCGCCTCACCCCTAACAAACTCAATTCGATCAAACACAGCCTTAGTGAAACGCTCGGCCTCGGTTCGAGCCTTCTTCAGCGCCTCTGCACTGCCTGGATACGATTGCGGGTTGGCACTGATTACGGTGTCGAAAGACTCGCCGCATCGCTCAAATCCATCCAGACGAGGTAGAGAAGAGTCCAGAATGTTGCTGGCGTAAACCTCACGCGCAAGGCTGTGTGATGTCTCGTGATCGCGCTTGCCGGTCATCTTCGACATAAAACCAATGCTGGCGCTTAAACGCGGTTCTACGCCTTCCTCCTCCAGTTGCTCCAGCATTTCTGGCAGACGGGTGAGATATTTCAGTGTTGAGTGGAAGTCAACCTGGGCTGGTGGGGTAGGGGTAAGCAGCAAATCGCTGGCCGCCAGACCGTTGAGCAGGAACGGATCCAGGTGTGGACCGGTATCAATAAAGATAAAGTCATAATCATCCGCAACACGATCAATGATATTGCGTCGAAGGATTTCGTACTGATTTTGTCCGGGAAGATGCTCTTCAACCAGCTCTTTCCATTGGCTGGCAACAAAGCCATCGTCGATAGAGGCTGGAATCACGTCTACGCCAGGAACGATGGTCGGACGAATCACCTCTTTGCGTAGCGTCTCCGCGTCCAGGTCGTTCAGCATCGCCTGCGCGGCGGTTTCCAGGATGGAACCAATACTGTGAGTATGGTCGAGGAACATTGTGCTGGATGCCTGAGGGTCAAGGTCAATTACCAGAATGCGCAGATCGTGACGCAGTAAATCCTGATGCACACGCAGAGCGTGCGCCAACGTGACTGTGGAAACCGTTTTGGATACGCCACCCTTCAGGTTTACGACAAAAATAACGTAAGGCGATTTGTGAATGTCGCGATATTTTGGGATCTTACGGTGGGCATAGATATCAATGACGTTCTGGATGGTCAGCGCGTACTGTTCAACGTTACCGACCTGTTTCTTGTTGAACTGGTACCCATCATCTTCCATCTCTTTGATGGCCTGCTCCACAATGCGGCGGCTCAGCTTCGGCAACTTTGCCACAGCGTTACGAGTGAACGTCTGATAATACTCGGTCTGATTGAACTCTTTGCGCTGATCTTCAATATCCTGACTCATGGCCTTAAGTAATGCGCTTGCACGAAGAGCTATGGTGCCGACACCGCCGTAATCGCGTTTCATCATCATCTCCTTATCATTTCGTATGAGTGAATTGTACGTTTGATTCTGCTACGTGCAACTTATTTTGATTCGTGCGTAAATTATTGCACGTAAAGAAATAGCGATGAGGCTATTAGATGTGTGCTGGAGGGATGATGCAGGACCAGAATGTGCGATAGAGGGAAGTCGCATTGAATTATGTGTTGTGGAGGGATCGCTGGTATCAAATATGTGCGCTGAAGGGAAAGATAGAAGATTAGATGTGCGCTGGAGGGAAACTTGGATGGTTAGATGTGTGCTGGAGGGAATGTCTGGGCAAACTGCGTGGCGCAACCCTCCAGCGCACACCAAAAACAGGAAAATGGGCAGGCATTCCCGGCAGCGCACATTTTTCAAATGCAGCTGCCCTCCAGCACACACTTATTCGGGAAGTTTCAGCTTTGGATTGCGAGAATGGACGATTACAAAACTTTCCCGGCCTTTCTTCTCAATTGAACAGTCGAGATAGCCGATTGTTTTAAGCTGTTCTATCGCTTTCTTAATGATACGGTTTTGCTCGCCAACAGCTGACTGCAAAGCCAGGCGCTCACGGATTCGCGCGAACGATAGCGGCAACGGGTTCTGCGGAAGGCTTTCGATGAAAGTGTAAATGGCTTGTGCAGCTTCTTTCTTCGGAAGAGCACGCAAGGCGTGGTGTTGCAACAGAACGCGATAATCAAGCTGGAACAGCTCCCAGAGCTTCGAATCGGCCTCCAGCTCTATCAGATCAAGGTCAGCATCAAAACGCCCGACCTTCAGCAGACCAGTCTGATAGCCGCCTTTAGCATCTTTTCCGCGCTTAAAAGCGATACCCTTGTTACGCAAGCGTCCAAGTGATTCATGAATGGTTAAACGCAGTTTCGCATCCAGACGTTTTGAGGGGAAACCACAGGCTTTAGCGAACTCCTGAAACGATAACTGGATGGTGTTTGAAGACAAGCCGTATTTGCTGAACGCGTAGATGACACCGATCCACGTTTTGAAATCAGTATCCATATCGAGTCGAGGACCGGTGATTTTAATATCATCGTAACCCTCGGCTTTAGCTATCTCCAGCTGGGAAAACGCTTTGGTGGCATCAATCTCTTTACTTTCTCCTTTGCTCTTTGATGGCTTCGGAACGAATACCCCCAAGCGCATCAACGCTACAGGCTGCACAGTGTTGTTTGAATTAACTGTTAGTTCTTTTGCCTTACTTTCAATGTCTGCGTAAAGAATATCGGAGATAAATGATTGATTCATATTACTTTTTCCGAATTATGTGGATAGTTTTTATAAGTGATGATAACTACCCAGGCTTTCCCGTCAGCACACATCCTATATCCCGCCAGCACACATTAGCAACCCGTCAGCACACATTTTTATCCCGCCAGCACACATCGTTTTCCCTCCAGCACACATCGCGATACACTTCTAGGCCAGATGTGGCGCGGCCTGCAACGATCAGGGATCTATATGGATCTAATTGGGATCTGTATGGACCTAATTATTGGATCTATCCAGTGGATAATGTGGATAAGTGAAAAACCGGCCAACAAAGCCGGTTGGAAGGAAGCTGTATTATTCTATGCTTTCGATGAGAAGACCATGTTCATAACATTTAAGCTCATCGCCTTCGTACAGGAATTGGTATCCAATACCACCATCTTCATGGACATTAGGGAATAACTCATAACTCACTGAAGAGCAAATCACACCAATACAGCGATCAACGCCTTCTCGTTCTTCAGTGCTGAAAAAATCCTCTTCGGTAAGAACATGAGTACATTGCTCATCAGCATAGGTCGGAAATACATGCTCAATGCAATCCGGGTGTTTTAAACCAAGCTGATCGGCAAGCTCGAAAGCACGACGGTATTGTTCAGATCCTGGCTTGCCAACAGTGATTTGCTCAATTTTGTAGATTGAAGTCGCTTTGTTGATAGTTTGCTTTACTGTTACTTTATCAGACATAAAAATCCCTTTTAGTTACCGCTAATAGCTCGGTTGTAATCATTAACGTTGCGATTCTTCCTGTTAATCCCCATCAGCATCGTTTCTGTATCGAGGATATACGCTGGCAGATCATCAAAATATTCACTGCTAAACTCTGGCATCCTGCACATAAATGCACTTTTTGGGTCAGGGTGGTTAACCTTTGTCGGCGTCGGCGTTAAATTCGCTGATCGACTCCCGGAGCAACCGCTGAGTGTCAGCAGGAATACGCTGGCGAACATTACCCGCCGCAACCAGTTGTTTCTGAACTTCAGCTTTTCGTTCCATTTGCCTGTCAGCATATTTGGCTTGTTCTGATTCATTTTTCACTTCCTGGCTGTGAAAATGTTGCTCTGCTTTGTTCATCGTCTCAATGGTCTGGTTAAGATCCATTATTGACTTATCACGTTCCTTAACAGCCTGATCAAGACTGCCAATTTTCTCCATGGCTTGCTTTAGCTGATGACGTTCCCATGCAAACCCAGCACCAACAAGTGCGCAAATCAGAACAAGAACACCAGTAGCAGCAAGTTTCTCCTTCAAAGACAAAGCTGTTTTTAACGTAGAAAAGAATGACATGTCTTCCTCCTGAAGAAAAATTATCAATGAAGTCCTTTGTTACTGTGCCGCTTTGTTTAATTCATCAAGAACAGAATCAGGAACCAAAGCGGCAACTGCGCTGGCTGTGCTGGCCTTATTTGCTGATGCTTCCGCAAGCGCGGTACCGATAGCATGGTTATAAGCAGTTATGGCTACGTTGGCGCTTTCATTCGCTCGTTCATACTGCTGTTGTAACGCAGTTGTGGGCGCTGTTGTCTGGTTGAAAACAACCCCAAACTGTTCAGTTGCTACTTTCAGAGATTCAATTTGCTCTTCTGTTAGTGCTGGTGGGGGAGTGGCAGTGCCGCCGCCTGAACCAGAGCCTGACGAGCTTCCTGAGCCAGTGTTAAGGGTCTGGTTAATCTCCCCCATAGCAGCGACTAAACTTGATGTATTAAGCGCGTTAACAGCGTCCTCAAGCGATTTAGTAATATTCACATCACCAATGGCAATAGAGATCGGCAGTTCTGAAACTTCTCGCTCATTAGCACGGCAGTAAACATCCCAACCAATATCGAGTTGAAGCAGCATTGACAGATCGGCATAACCAGCCAACAGGTCCGCGTGCTTAGTTGCCAGTTCTCCAATGTTCGTTAAGCCGGTTGTGGTTGTTCTGATCGTTGAAACATAGCTGGTAATAGTGTCAGGATAGACAATTGTATCCAGAATTAATCCGGTCAATTCTTCTGCAAGCAGTTTTGCTGTGTTAGCACTGTTTCGTGCCGATGTTATGGCACCAGGTGTTTTCATCCCACCGGCGGCGGCCAATTTTTTATATGCGGATAACTGGTAGTCTTTTTCCAGCATGATATCTCCTAACTTACCTGAACCAGGCCGTCTCCGGACGCTACGGTAGATCCGCATGAAACAGGGTCACCAACGCATACGATCCCTTTACCATTGACGGTAAACCATGCCCTGGTTGATATAGCTTGCCCACCGTGCGTACTGTTTCCATCGGTATGCTGTGCATATTGCTTACCATCAACTAACACTTCGACTCCGTTGACTTTAAGTAGTGGTTCACTCTCTACAGGAGGCCTGGATGGGAATCCTCCGTGCCCCGAACAAATGCTGTCTTTTGTTGCAATACTTGCCACGCCATCACCAATTATTTGCTCTGATTTTCGTTATTTTAACTTAAGTTATTTGTGGGCTGTATGGCGTTTACTTATTACAAAATTGCTCTAATAAATATTGTTTTTTGTGTCGTATTTTCGGTACCATTCAGCCATCGCCCTTCAATGGGCATTTGTTTGGAGTCGTCAGATGCAGATGGAGCTAATAAGCCGCAAAGAGTTCGATAGCCGTGTAACCAGCGGTGAACTCGACAACTTGCAGGCTATCAAGGTGAAAGAAGGCTTTTGCCTCATTGGGAATCAGAGCGGAACAAATCGCGTTTTTATGCTTCGCCGTACGGATTTGAAGCCATTTGTCTGGAAGAACGAAATTGGTCCCAGCTCATACGCTCAAACGAGGGGGTGCCACAACCTGGCCTTTTTCTACAAAGACGAGCTTTCTGTGGTTGATATTCAAGGGTTACAACATGTTTAAGCACTGGAAAAACATTACTATTTATAAACTTTCTCGTGAGGCGGATCTGACCGACTTAGAAGATAAAAAGAAAATGATCCTTTTCACGCCATGCGGTAGTCAGGATATGGCCAAGTTCGGTTTTGTATCGCCATTTGGTGATAATTCCGAAGTTATCGCTATGCATGGAAATGGTTTTATCCTTGTTGAAGCAAAGCGCGAAACAAAAATTCTTCCCCCGCCGGTTATCCAGCGAGCTATTCAAGAAAAAATTGAAAAACTTGAGCAAGAACAAGCGCGTAAACTGAAGAAAACAGAGAAGGACTCCCTGAAAGACGAAGTTCTGCATTCTCTTCTTCCACGGGCTTTTTCAAAGTTTTCTGTTATCCAGGCGATCTACGACGGTTCAACTAAACGTATCTATATCAATGCCAGCGCGCGGCAGGCAGAAGATATGCTCGCGCTTATGCGTAAGTCTCTGGGTTCTCTTCCTGTTGTTCCCCTGAGTGTTGAAAATCCCATTGAATTAACGCTGACCGACTGGGTACGTGATGGTAGTGCTCCACAGGGATTTCAAATGGGGGATGCGGCAGAACTTAAGGCAGTGCTTGAGGATGGCGGTATTGCCCGAGTGAAAAAGCAGGATTTGGGAAGCGATGAAATTTCCACACACCTGGAAGCTGGCAAGCTCGTCACTAAGTTGGCACTCGACTGGCAGAACCGCATTAAATTTACACTGGACCATAACTTCAGCCTTACCAGCGTCAAATTTGCGGATGAATTGCTTGAGCAGAACTCTGATATTGATAGTGAAGATGTTGCGCAGCGACTGGACGCAGATTTCTTCCTGTTGACCAGTGAAATTTCGTGCCTGGTTGATGCTCTGGTAAATGCCCTTGGTGGAGAGGCTAAGCAGTGAAAGAGCTGTGCTATGGATCTGTTTGCAGTGGAATTGAAGCCGCGAGTATTGCCTGGGAACCGTTGGGTATGCGTCCGGCGTGGTTTGCTGAAATCGAGCCTTTTCCATCTGCCGTTCTTGCGCACCGCTGGCCCCATGTCGCCAACCTTGGCGACATGACAAAACTTGCCAAAAAAGTCTTGGCTGGGGAAATCGAATCCCCTGATGTGCTCGTTGGGGGAACACCTTGTCAGGCATTCAGTATCGCGGGATTAGGTGGTGGGCTTGATGATGAGCGTGGCGCGCTAACTTTAAAGTATGTGGAGCTTGCAAATGCAATTGACGACAAACGGGCTGAGTCATTTCTCAAACCAGCAGTTATCGTCTGGGAAAATGTCCCAGGAGTCTTGTCATCGGCAGATAACGCCTTCGGATGTTTCCTTGCCGGATTGGCTGGAGAAGATGCGCCATTCGAACCAGGTGATCGACCTGAATCAGGAAAAAGTAACGCGTTCTGGCGGTGGGATGTCAAAACCGGTTGCCATGCTCCAAAGTGGCCGCAGTGTGGTTGTATTTATGGACCGCAGCGAAAAGTGGCCTGGAGAATCCTTGATGCCCAATACTTCGGAGTGGCACAACGACGCCGACGCGTGTTTGTTGTCGCAAGTGCTCGAACAGACCTCGATCCCGCAACGGTACTTTTTGAGTTCGAAGGCGTGCGCCGGAATATTGCGCCGAGCAGAGGCGAGGGGAAGGAAACTACCAGATATACTTCAAACATCGCTATCAGAACTTGCGATGATACAAACATAATTGCCATGGCACATGGGCAAGGAGGGGCTGAGATAAAAACCGATAATTCGGCACCAACTTTGACATGTAACCATGAAGCACCAATTGTATTGCTCGGCGACGGTAGAATGCGCCGTCTTACCCCTGTCGAATGTGAAAGGCTGCAAGGTTTTCCTGATGGACATACATTGATCCCTACGGAAAAGCGTAAAAAAGTTTCTTCAGATGAACTGGCATACCTTCGCAAAAACTATCCTGATTTGAGCGAAGAAGAGGCCGCGATGCTTGCAGCTGACGGACCGCGTTACAAAGCGATCGGCAATAGTATGGCGATACCAGTAATGCGCTGGATTGGCGATCGGATTACCAAGGCTGCATGTCGGCAGAATGAAGGGAATGAAACAAAAGAGCGAAAAGTTAAACCAGCGGCAGAATTCGAACGGTCCATATTCAAATGGGCTGGTGGAAAATTTGGTGTTCTGGAACAAATCTTTCGCTATTTGCCAGAAGGGAAGCGCCTGATTGAACCTTTTGTCGGTGGCGGAGCTGTCTTCATGAATGCCGGATACAAGGAAAATCTGCTAAATGATGTGAATGCTGACCTGATTAACTTTTACAAGACTTTGCAACGTGAGGAACGTTCACTTATCACTCTGGCGCATCGGTTTTTCCAGGACTACAACACACAGGAAGGATACCTGGCAGTACGGAATGCGTTTAACAAACAAGTCTATGATGATTTACATCGCGCAGCGGCGTTTTTGTTCCTGAACCGACATTGTTTTAACGGATTGACGCGTTACAACCAGGCCGGTGAGTTCAATGTCGGTTATGGGAAGTATAAAACTCCGTATTTCCCATTGCAGGAGATGGAAGCCTTCCTTGGTGCGGAAGGGCGTTCTGAGTTTGTATGTGGTGATTTTGCTGCGGTGATTGAAGCTGCCGGAGAAGGAGATGTCATTTTTTGCGATCCGCCATATGAACCGCTTCCAAATACAGAGGGATTCACGAACTATTCCGGTCATGACTTTAAGTTTGAAGAGCAAAAACGCCTGGTGTCTCTGTTGACGGATGCTCATCGCCGAGGTGCAAAGGTTCTCATTACTAACAGTGGCGCGCCAAACATCAGAGAGCTTTATCATGACAATGGCTTCAGAGTGGAACCTCTTTTTGCCAGACGTTCTGTGTCTTGTAAGGGGGACACTCGAGGTGTTGCTCATGACGTTTTAGGTATATTGCTATAATAAATTTATTAGTGTAATATCGCCTCAATGAATCGTGATTTATAGAGCGATTTAGCTGTTAGCCGCGACAGGCGCGGCGGTAAGCATGGCTGGGCCTAGTCCTCCCAGACAAACCACCGAGTTGCCAGGTTGACCATGCGCCTAAGTGGCAACGCCGAAGTGCGTTACGAGCTTCCAGTTTGCCCATCTTCGGGTGGGCGTTTTTTTCAGGGTTTTCGTCATGGTTAGCGACTTTGCGGCGGTTTAGAAACTGACCATTAAAGTAAATGCAAACGATAATCTGATGATGGTAGCGGCCTAAGAAGCCAGACGCCACGGGGTATGAGTCGTCCCCCGTCAAAAAATCGACCACAGAGTGTCCCCGTCTGTGTATTAGGGAACGGGGAGGCACAACAGGTAAGGGCGCTGGTGTGATTAACCAGATGAACGAGAAGGGGCCATCTGTTGGTCAGCGTCCTTTCCTGTTGCGTCTTCTTTTCAGCGTAACAGCGGTGCTTAACAGCACTTTGGGTACAGTTCCACGAATTTACGGGTATATCCCGTCATGCTGAAGGCGCTAATCACGCTGGAAGCCAGGGTTATGCATCCCCTGTTACCGAATTGCAGTCAGGGCGCGGTGCGCCGAAAAGCATACGGAGGTGGAAGCCCTCGCCGGAGACGTACCCGGCAAGTGATGGTGTAGCTCAGCGGTTAGAGCGGTTGACTGTTAATCAACGGGTCGATGGTTCAAATCCATCCACCATCGCCAATGCCGGTTTAGCTCAGTTGGTAGAGCGCCTGCCTTGTAAGCAGGATGTCAGCGGTTCGAGTCCGTTAACCGGCACCAGCACAACAGGTAAGGGCATTCTCCCTTATGGGGCTTGGCTTAAATGCATCGAGTGCTCTTACCGTTGTGATGAAGTGCAGCTCTTTGAAGCAACCAGAAGATAAGCATCTGGCTTCACAACATAAACCGCAGGAACGACCAATAAACGGTAGTCCGTATGGAGAACACCCCGTTGAGGAAGAGGCCTGGCCGGAACCGTAACCGGCACTACAACGTTGAGAACATTGGCGTAACGGGGTCATATCCCAATCTATGAATAAATGTCGCGAGGCAGCGTGACAACCAGTGTTCTCAACATTGTGGTGAATGCACAGGCTGATGTGCCGCAACTACAGTAGTGCGCGCTTTGCGGGGCTTGCTACAACCCTGTGTCGGAGTTCAGCACCGACCATCACAGTTTGATTCTCTGGCATGAGCATAACGCTGAAATAAGTCCAGTCTGGTGCGGTCTGATCACCCGCCGTTAGCTCCACGAAACGGAGCACGTAACAGGTAAGAGCATTCTCCTGTAACGGGTTCATATCCCAATCTACAGGTCCACCAAGAATGCTCTTTCCGTTGCGGTGAATGCGGCTAAGCGCACGCGGGGAAATGGTTATATCTGTCCATTATTTCTCCTTGTTTCCCCGTCCACGGTAGATAACCAGCCAAAGGATACCGGGAGGCACCCGGCACCGCAGCTTTTTTATTCGTTAAATAATGGAGTGAGAGGATGCAGAACAATCCGAACAAATGTCGAACGCTATGGGTGCGGTTATATATTTATGCCGTCCTCTGTTTGATTGTGTCACTGGTTCTGTATGTTTGGCTTTTGCCAAATATGATCTCATCTAACAGCACAATACTTGTATTGTTGGGAGTCCTTCTCGCGCTCATTTACCCGGCTTTCGCAGTAGTCTTTTTTCGTGAAAAAACCAGGAAATTAATTAATGAAAAAAACGTTGATTAGTGCAGCGATTATTTTGGGTTCTTTATGTCTGACCGGATGCGATCGGGTAGAGCCAGGTAACGTAGGGATCAAAGTAAATAAGCTGGGGGATGATAAAGGTATCGGTGAAGTAGTTGGCGTTGGTCGCTACTGGACAGGCTTGAATACTGAAGTTTATATCTTCCCGACCTTTAAGCAAATGAAGACATACGATGAGCCGTTCAGCTTCCAGATGAGCGACGGAACAACCATTGGTTACCACATCGGCGTAGCCTACAAGGTTGATCCAGCAAAAGTCACAACGGTATTTCAGACCTATCGCAAAGGTGTAGATGATATTACTGATACCGATCTACGCCAGAAGGTTGCAGATGCTCTGAACCGGTTAGCCAGCAAAATGACCACCGACAAATTTATCGACGGTGGCAAATCTGAATTGCTTGATGCAGCCCTTAAAGACATTCAGGAAGAAATGACGCCAATCGGCATTCAGGTGATGAGCCTCTCTTATGTAGGTAAGCCAGAATACCCGCCAACAGTTATTGACAGTATTAACGCCAAAGTCACGGCAAACCAAAAAACCCTGCAACGCGAGCAAGAGGTCAAACAACGTGAAGCAGAGGCCAACATGCTGCGCGCGGAAGCTGCCGGACAGGCTGATGCTATTCGCACAAAAGCCCAGGCCGAAGCTGATGCCATTCGTTTACGTGGTGAAGCTCTGCGCCAGAACCCCGGTGTTATGGAGTTGGAAGCGATCAACAAATGGAACGGTACATTACCGCAGTATATGACCAGTAATACCGCTGTTCCGTTTGTTCCGGTGAAATAAAAGTGTAAGCAAAATTGGCAGTAATCCGGCCCTTTAGCTCAGTGGTTAGAGCTGGCGACTCATAATCGCACGGTCACCGGTTCAAGTCCGGTAGGGGCCACCACATTTGGTTGTAACACGGCGTCTGGCACATGCGTCGTTAGCGGTCTGGTGACGTTAAAAGGGGGGAACCTTGCCCCTAGCTCAGGCAACGAACCAGGTAGCCGGAATGTGCAAGCCACCGTTTGTTGTTTTTCGGGTAAAGGGATTCACCATCCTGGCGATTCGGTGTGACAGCCGGGAAGAGTCCGGCGCATTAATCCTGATTTTCTGGTGATGACTCATATCGTTAGGAGTGATTTGAGTATGCCGATTATATCTGACATTCAGCACACCAGGATGGAGTGTTAATGTCTGCATCCCCTCTTGAATCCATGCCAAATTCCCTTAGTGCAGAACAAGCTGTGCTTGGTGGCTTAATGCTTGATAACTGCCGCTGGGATGAAGTTGCAGATCGTATAGTTGCTGATGATTTTTATACCAGTGCTCATCGTGAAATTTTCAGTGAGATGGAGAGGTTATTAAGTCATGGCAAACCGATTGATTTGATAACACTTGCTGAAGCACTTGAACAGAACGGTAAATTAGAACGCGCCGGTGGTTTTGCGTACCTTGCGGAGATGTCAAAGAACACGCCCAGCGCGGCAAATATTTGTGCTTATGCGGATATCGTTCGTGAACGCGCGGTTGTTCGTGAAATGATTTCCGTCGCAAATGAAATAGCCGAAGCTGGATATGTGCAGGATGGCAGGGGCAGCAATGAATTGCTGGATATGGCCGAGCGCCGCGTTTTTGAAATAGCTGAAAAACGACAAAAGAGCGGTAGTGGTCCAAAAGATATCGCCAGCATTCTCGATGCAACGGTATCTCGCATAGAAGAGTTGTTTCAGCGACCGCATGATGGTGTAACGGGGCTTGATACCGGATTTACCGATCTCAATAAGAAGACGGCAGGACTTCAGCCGTCCGATCTCATTATTGTCGCCGCCCGCCCATCGATGGGGAAGACCACGTTTGCGATGAATCTCGTCGAAAATGCCGCAGTTCGTAACGATAAGCCCGTATTGGTTTTTAGCCTTGAGATGCCGAGCCACCAGCTGATGATGCGCTCACTGGCTTCTCTTGCACGCGTTGATCAGACTCGTATTAGAACGGGGCAACTTAACGATGATGATTGGGCGCGGGTTTCTGGCGCAATGGGTATTCTGTTGGACAAGCAGAATATTTTTATTGATGACTCAAGCGCCCTGACGCCGACAGAGCTACGTTCCCGCGCTCGTCGTGTTTATAAAGAAAATGGTGGTTTGAGCATGATTATGATCGACTACCTGCAACTTATGCGCGTCCCCGAGCTGCAAGATAACCGAACGCTGGAAATTGCCGAGATTTCTCGCTCACTGAAGGCGTTGGCGAAGGAATTACAAGTACCGGTGGTGGCATTGTCACAACTTAATCGATCGCTTGAACAGCGTGCGGACAAACGACCGGTAAATTCAGATTTACGTGAATCAGGAGCAATTGAGCAGGACGCAGACCTGATTATGTTTCTGTATCGCGACGAAGTTTATCACCCGGATAGCGAAATGAAGGGCATTGCCGAGGTAATTATCGGAAAGCAACGAAATGGCCCAATTGGCACGGTGAGATTGGCTTTTAACGGCCAATACTCACGGTTTGATAACTATGCCGGTGCTGACTGGCAAGAGGATTATTAATGCAATGGAATGAGGAAAAGCCGATGAACATCCTGATCATTGGGCGAAAATTTGCAGCCATCAGTGATGTGAAAACATATACGGAAATGTGGTCTTATAACCTGGCCTGCGCCTTTAGTGAGGCAGGGGTAACATTGCAATACCATCGTCCATATTCCCCTGGCGTCGAAAGCCCCGAGGATTATGTTGAAGCTGTGTTGACTGCTGCGACAGCATGTTCTGCGAAGGCCATTTTGGCACCAGGATTGAGGTATTTTACTACGGTACCCAGGGAAATAGGCATGCAACTGTGTCGCCGATTCTCTGGATGGGTAGCCCAGGTATATGACGGTTCTATGCTGGATTCGGCACCAGTCGATATTACTTTTACTGTCCGCGATGATACCTGGCGGTACCTGGATAATCCCGGTCGGTTAGAACGTCATAATCGCTTTAACAAACATGTTGGATGGGCAGCGAATCAGGAGCTGTTCCATCTGGAAACCAAAACAGACGATGTTCTGCGTATTTTTGTAGACCACGCTGCATTTGATGTTAGTGGTTTTGATCACTCCTTAAGTATCCTTATGAACCTTCAGCGTCTGACCGTTCCGTATGAGGCCAGAACGTTGACTGATGACGGATTGGTTACCATTGATCCGGGGAATATTTCGGTAACTCCATACAGGCGGACGCCGGTGCCAGCAACCGAATTTGCAGCTGAATTGCGTAAGAGTGACGTTTTTATCGTTACGCATCCCGAAAGCCTTGGATTAACTGTTCTTGAGGCGGCAATGTGCGGGGCGTTGGTATTAACGCCTCCCGATTGCCTTCCGCCAGATCGCCTGGCTTTGGTGAACCATATGGTTATCAAGTCGCGGATTGATTGGGATGAGGTTATTGCTCGCGTTGATCGCGTGAAAAATGCTGAAAAGGTCCAGTGTCACACCTGGTCGGCAATTGCGGAAAAGATGCTTGAGACGTTTATCACGCAGAAACCGTCGTGCGGTAACGGATAAAAAATTGAACCCGTCATAACAGAAAAGCCCGAACGCCGGGCTTTTCTTAAGCCTTGTCAACAGAGACTTGAGCGGCTTTTATGGATAGATTCCCGCTGGCCTCTATCGCCATACTTCCCCCCGCCTTCAGGGCGACATCCGCGCCTGACTTTATATCGAGATTTCCTGCGGAAGAGATGAATGCCGGACCTTGAGAAATGGCATATAACTCCCCGGCCTCGTTGAACCCGATTGTTGTTCCACTTTTCAAGTGCGTAACGGCCCAGGCTCCGCCCGCCGTCCGGACCTCCATTAGTCCGTTCCGCGACGAAATAAAGTCTTTTTTGGCGCTGGTTGATGGTTGTGCTGGTGCACCTTCGACTTCAGGCGGTACATAGCCTTCACCTTGTCCTGACGCTTCAGGCGGCACATTGGGAGCGCCACCGGATGCATCCTGTGCATAACCGATTATCAATGGCCATCGAGAATCCCCATTGTAGGGAAATTCTACCCATACTTTATCGCCGGGCAGAAATGGTGAAAACGTGTTTGCATTGGACAATATAGCTTCTGCCCACGGCAATGAGGCATCTGGTAACCCATCCATCATGCCGACAACGCGTATTTGTGTACGCATCAGACCTTTAGGGTCATCGACGCTTACCACTACAGCCCGATACTTCCCTGTCAAACTACCCATTTACCACTCCTAACTGTGCACGGCTGACAAAACGGAAGCGGTCTTCGAAATGAGTCACGGACATCACTATCATTTTGTCAGGGATAGATTCATCGAGTTCTCCGTCACCTGCCGTGTTATGCACGACAATTTTCAGCGTCGTACCCGGAGTTAGCGCGGCATTTCCTTCCACCAGCATATCGAGGCGGGGGAGAATGAATTTGTTGTAGTTCGCCAGCGCGGTAGGATCGGGATTGCTCGTAAATTTAATGGGGTCTTCCTGGTTACCTGAGTAAACCACACCTTTGGTCATGTCATAACTGGCCATTCTGTAATTGTGGCGGCGCTGGTATTCATAATCGGCATTCAGGATGTTGAACTGACTAATTGTAAATCCGAATGTGTTGGGATTGGCGGACTCATAAGTAAGCGATGGAGCGGCGTTTGCCATTTTTTCCATACTTTTAAAATTGATCGTCCCCCTGGATGCCCAGCACATAGAACCGGTATCCCGGGCTATCTCCTGCAATACCTTGGTCGGTTTTTCTCCAACATTTAGGTGGTATGTGGATGTTTTTCTGAATGAGTCAGCATTTACCTTCAGACCAGGGGCAAGAGAGGAAACTACGGCTGATGGGGGCTTATCAACAAAATACTGTGCGCTGGTGGACGGAACTTTTAATAACCGCACCGGGTTACTAAACGCGTAAATCAGTACAGTATCGTCCTTGCGCGGCGCTTTAAGAACAAAGAACTCTTCCGAGAAGAGGATGCCGCCATGACCTTCCGGATCACCAAGTGAAACTGTCAGTATTGTACCAAATTTCACCCCCAGCTTATTGACCACGTAAGCCGTTGAATCCCTGACCATGAGCATAAGCTGGGGACCAGATAGCTCCCCGGGTTCGACATAGGTACATCCTACGATCATTTCGCGAGGGATTTCGTTCTGCCCAATTGAAACAGATTGCAGGAATAGCTGAGTGCGTTTTGAATCAGTTTCTGGGGCTGTGGTGGTCTTTGTGGCCATCTCATTCCTCCAGAATTTTCGCTTTTACCGTTATGGTGCCGGTGGTTTGCTGCATATAAGCCAGGATAGGAAGCTCCGCCACTACTGTGAGGTTCAATCCAACCGCGAACAGCCTGTTATCGGCGGTGCCGGTGGTCAGATCCTGAAATGCGATTGATTTTTGCCCTTCTATGTAACAGGTAACCGGTATCTCATAACCGCCGACATTGGCTCTGTGAGTGAAAGATGCCTGCCCGAGGCTGGCATACATTCGTAGCCAGAATGCTAATGCAGTTGTAACCATCCCAAGAGATTCCTTCTCGTCACTGGCTATCCATAGCGAATATTCCAGTGAGAAAGGGATAGTCGATACCAGGGCTTCAATCTCATCATTTTCATTGGTGACATGCCCTTCATCGTAATTATCCCGGCACAGTTCACCTTCATAAATTGAAAACGCGGGAGAACGAGACAGATTCACAAGCGGCATTGCCAGCTTATTTACCGGGCCAGCAGAGGCTGTATCTTTGCGCCCGGCGCGATCGGCTTCAAATGACGACAACCACTCCTTCACATCACTAAAAGTGCCGAGCGTTATGCGATCTCTTGGTGTGCGTTTCAGGAACTCCCGGAACGACTGGTTAATGCGATCATTAAAGCTGACAACTTGTGAGTCGAACGCTTCGTTTAAAGCCTGTGCGAGCGCCGAATCAATGCCATCAATAGTGGCAAATTCCAGCTTACCGGTTGGAGTAAGACCTTTTTTCTTAAAGATGGCCAGTAGCCATTCCTGATTATTCAGAATCACCGATGAAATTCCCTTCAAAGGCGCGTGAAGGCACGCAATAAAACAAACTGCCTACCCTGGCAGTGCCGTAATTGAATATTTTATGGATGTACCAGAAGCGGCGAATGGTTGTGCCGTCTGACAGCTGTTCCAGCCATTCGAGCATAGAACCCACTGGCACATTGACGGCGGCTAACCGAAGGATTAAAGCACTGTCGCTAATTCCCGTATTATCACTGCCGTCGTATAGCGCGTAGAAGGCGTCCATCTCATCCGGGCAGTCGAGGGCCGTTATCAGTTCTGGATCCTGATAGTCATATATGCGTTGGTTCGGTTCTATTATTTCAGGTACCGTTTCAGGTGCATTTTTGTTTCTGTAAGGTATTGCGCGATACAGAACTGCATCGAATGAGTCAGGGTCTAGCTTGATTGCTTTGAGCCAGTCCATCCGCACAAGGTTATTAAAAACTGCATGACCTTGATAACGGTGGCGCACACCAGAATCACTAAGCAGGCCGTGATCCAGATTGGGAAGGTGATTGTCCTCCACAGGATCAACAATATTACCAACGTTAACACCATCGGTTTCGATTTCAGCATCAATATCTTCCTCTTCAATCAGTTCAGAACCTTCGCCTGGAATATCCGGATCCGATTCGGTGTCCGGGAGGTTATCACCAGTCACTTGTTGTGATGGTTCTGTGTCCTCAAACATGTCATCAAAGAAACCAGCCATCGATTATCCTTTCCGTTTACGGGCTTCATTAATTTGTGTCTCAAGAATGCTTCGCGCCTGCGCGGTGGCAGCGGCCTTGTCCATTCCCTGACTCATGAAAAACTTTATGAGGTTGTTCGCCTGCGTTTGCAGGGCTTTTTTGAGAGCGTCGGCTTCAGCGCGAGCCTGGGCTTCCCTCACCCGCGATGCTTTTAGTTCGGCATTCTTCCTGTTTGCCGTGGTGCGAGCTTTTTTTAACAACCGGCGAACGTTGTCCGTGGCGCTATCTTTGGCGCGTAGTTTTTTGCCTAATGCATCCTGAGATTTCAGATATAACTCATACTCACGCGCCGCTTTAGCCTGATCCGTCGTTGTTGTCCGGTTGCGCGCGAGCGATTTAGCCAGTTCGCCTTTGAAATAGGTTGTTGTCTTCCGCTTGTCATCGCCGAAGGCCACCTGTTCAGCTGCTTTTTCCAGGGCAATAATGATGGCCTTGTGCCATGTGGGAGACTGAAAACGCGTCATAGCGTGCAAAACATGTTTGCAAGCCACACCAGTCAGATCAGGGTTGCGGATTTTGGGGAATGCATACTCTTTTGGCGGTGCGACAGCATAGTTACCAGCCGTGGCCATATAACGGTACCAGTATTGATGGCGTCCACAATCACAGTCGAAAGATACCCGGCCCTTGCAGAGATCGGCAGCGATTCGGGCTTTTTTCGCACCGTCTTCAGCAATATCCTCAACGGCTTTATCCCATTCCTCAAATCGAATTCTGACACGGTGATGCTGGTGGACCGACTCATCCGAGGCATTAACAGATATCAATGCAAGGTTGTGTTTTAGCCCGAGGAATGTCGCGGCTTTGATCCCTGTGCCATCAGAAACTTTGTTGTTAGCGCGTTTTATATCAATGCTGGTGGACTGCGCCACCAACTGAGCATAGGTAATGCCGGGTACCGTGCTCTTGAATTTTGTTTTATGAGCCTGCCTTGAGGTGTTGAAGCTGCGTATATCTTCGGGCGTAAAGTAGGTGCCATCTTTCTTTTTCCCAAGGCTGAGGAATGCCTCAAGTTCGCGGTTACGCATCCCCATAATCCTTGGGGTGAGTGTACGTCGCGCGTTTCGCCGATTCTGACGCTGCTGTTTACGGATAAGATCGAAGACCTTGTTAAAGTCTTTTGCACTTAATCCATCAGTCTGATAGCGACCAAGGTTGTCGCGAGCATATTCAGTTGGCATTTATTTCCCTTACGCAATGGATAATGTCCCTATTACCTGGCCGTCGTATTGGAAATGGCGAATCATTTCGCGGATCCAGGTGGCAGGTGGGAGTTTTAACTTTTTGCCAACAGTCATACCCTGAGACTCATCCTCAAGCCCGGCGGCGAGCGTCACAACCCAGCGTAGCTCTGCTATGCCCCACATACGGTAAGCCAGCAAATCCGGGCGATATTGCTCATCGGGAAGAACGTAATAAATCGTCAGATTCTTGTCGTTCGATTCACACATAAGCATCACCTCTTTGCGTAGCTCTGCCCTGAGTATTGGATCGGCTATGTTGCGGTCGTCATACCGCGACAGAGGATATTGCCGGGTGCTTTGGGTTGTAGTGATTGATGTAGCCATAGTCAGCCTGCCAGAAATAGATGATGGTGATTCTACCGCTAGTCATTTGTTGATCATTTAACTCAATAAAAGAAAATTATTAGTGCAATTTTGGTTGTGAAATGTATCATTCTGCCTTTAAGTAGGTTCTTCATGAGGAAACAAAATTGGCAGAACGTGTTGATGATGCAGAGCTGAGCATGAATCAGTTAGAAGCTCTCAAAGACATGGCCATCGATAACATCAGAAAGCAGGCACAGGTCGTGAGTCAGGTATTTACAGGGAAGTGTCGTTACTGCAATGAACCGATTGAATCAGGCATCTATTGTGACGCTGAGTGTGCGCAATGGCACAGGGAAGAGCAGGCCGCAAAACAGCGTAAATATGGCATGCGACCGGCAGGATTTGACTGATTGTGTTGCGCTTTACTGAGCAAGAGTATCTGGCTTTCAGTAAGCGCAGACAGAAAGGATGGGTTAAGCCAAAGCCCAAAAAGGATCCGTTCTTATCACTTGCCCCGGTAAAAGAAGTTTCGCCACATGCGAAGGCGCTTGCAGCACTGGCAAAAAATCCTGATCTGCGAGTAGGAAATTGCGAGCACTACGAACAGGTTTTCATTTTTGATTACTTCGAGCGCAATTACCCTGAAATTTATGAGCTGTTGCATGCAACGCCTAACGGAGGGAAGCGTTCAAAAGCAACCGCCGGGAAAATGAAGGCTGAAGGGCAGAAAAAAGGTTATCCGGACATGAGTCTCGATAAAGCATGCGGTATTTATCACGGCATGCGAATTGAGCTTAAAGAACCAAATGGTAAAGCCCCGACGAAAGAGCAGATCGCCTGGATGCGCAGGCTTAGAGAGGAAGGCTACTACGTTGTTCTTGCGTATGGTGCAGAACAAGCGATTACCGCCATCCTGGAATACATAAGCCTTAAAAAGGGTGAGGCTATTGAGCATGTATTGAACGCCGATAAGTGGTTGCATGCTGCTTAAAATAATAAATTAATTAGTGCATATACGCTCTTTGTGGTAGTGCACTTTAACATCGGGAGAATAATCGTGTCATCCAAGGTTAATTATGAGTCGCTGGCATCGGTCATGCCGCGTAATAAACAGGAAACAGATGCTGTAGTGGACCCTGTAATCGCTGAAATGAATGCTCGCCTGGAGGCTGAATTTGCAGCTGAGAATGAACATACCACCCAGGGCGACTAGGACTGTTTTTTGTGTCGGTAGCGGTCCGTCACTCACTCGTGAGGACTGTGCTGCTATAGAAAAAACTGGCTGTTCAATCATCGCGGTTAACAATTCCTGGCAGATGTTCGATGACATTTATGCCTTATACGCCGGTGATTTGTCATGGTGGAAGCAATACGGTTCCACCATACCGGGAGGGAGGTTCCGCAAAGTGACAGCCAACCTGGCGGCGGCGAAATCATTTTCGTTGGAGTACAGGCGATATTGTGGACCGGCGGAAGGGGTAAATAGCGGCGCGCAGGCTATCAGTCTGGCGGCTGAATCAGGGGCTGAAGTAGTGGTATTAGTCGGCTATGACTGTTCTCTGCAAAACGGCCTTCATTGGCATGGTGCGCACCCTCAAGCTCTACGGAATCCAACGCAGGTGTCTATTTCAAAATGGCAACAGCAGTTCCTGGATACCCGCAAAAAACACGCAGATTTACATATTTTGAATGCAAGTAGGAGCAGTGCAATTCAATGTTTCCCAAGAATAAATTTAGAGGCAGTGATCGCGTTATTATCGTCGGCAGTGGCCCAAGCGCCGCAAACTTTGTTGCGCCGCGCGGAGTGCCGATTATAGCGGTCAATGGGGCCATCGACTGGCTTAACCGCGCTTCTTATTTTTTCACCCTTGATCCATCGCCAGACAATATGCGGCGCGTTGGTCGTGGCCGCCGTCGCCGTGGTGTTTGTTATTGCATGGCGCTACCCGATGTTAAAGAACGTGAGGTCAGAGACGGCGTTTTGTGCTTCCGTCGTGTGGCTGAGCGCGGCACGGAGCCAAAAAATACGAATTCTCCCGAGTGGTGGGCGTGGCGCTGGTCCGCACATTTCGGCCTTTGCGAAGATGAGAATGAAATTGCCAGCGGCAATAGTGCATATGGTGCTCTGAACCTGGCTTTCCATATCGGATTCAAACATGTAGCCCTGGTGGGCGTTGACGCTACGCAAGAACCACGCGTTCATTCCGGCGGCACGCCAAAAAATCTAAGTCACCTGCCTTTGTTATTCCAGTCTGCGCGTGAACAGATTGACGTTGTTTCATGCGGGAAAATGGGAGGTATTCCGCAGATGACTCTTAAAGAATGGCTGAAGAATACATGATGGCACCAACAATTTATCACCGTATCGACGGTACCAAATACAGGAATGTCTGGGTTGTTGGTGATCTGCATGGTTGCTACACCAGACTGATGTCCGAACTCCATCGTGTGGATTTTGACCCGGCGCAGGATTTACTGATATCGGTCGGCGACCTTATCGATCGCGGTACTGAAAATGTCGAATGTCTGGAACTATTGCAGATGCCCTGGTTCAGGGCAGTGATGGGGAACCATGAGCGGCTGATGATTGATGCGTTAAGTCCTGATGGCAACGTGAATAACTGGCTAATGAATGGCGGACAATGGTTCTTCATGCTGGACACTGATCAGGAAATATTAGCCAGGGCGCTGGTGGAGCTGGTAAAGCGTCTGCCCTATATCATTGAGTTGAACACCGGGCAAGAAACTATCGTTATAGCCCATGCCGACTATCCGGATAATGAATATCAATTCGGTAAGGAGGTGCCGCTTTTCAACGTTGTCTGGGCGCGAGAGCGTATCAGTGATTCGATGGATGATATTGGTGGCGAAATTTCGGGCGCAGATCGTTTTATCTTTGGTCACACTCCGGTGAAAAGCCCGAAGACATTCTGGAATCAGCATTATATCGACACTGGTGCCGTATTTTGCGGAAACCTGACATTGATGAAAGTGAAAGGTGATGGTGCAGCATGAAGATTGCTTTAGTTCTTCGCTCTGGTGGTGACTATAACGCTTCCGATGTGCAGTGGCTGGTTAATCAACTGCCAAAAGGCTATGAAATTATTTGCCTGACAGACCTGAAGCGTTTACATGTACCTGGCGTCAAAGTTGTCCCATTGATCAACCAGTGGCAAAAGTGCCGTGGCTGGTGGGCGAAAATCGAGTTGTTCCGACCGGATATAACCGATGATCTGTTCTATCTGGATTTGGACACGGTTATTGCCGGTGATATACGCCCAATCCTTGAGGATCCACCAACCAGCTTCACCATGCTTAGGGATTTTTACCATCCACAATATCGTGGCAGCGGTGCCCTGTGGATACCAAATAGTGTAAAAGCGCATATCTGGAGTTCATTCTGGCAAGATCCGGAAGGTTGGATTTCTCGTTGTGTCACTACTGAGTGCTGGGGTGATCAGGGGTTCTTACGGAAGGTTACGGGCGATGATACACCAGCATTTCAGGATCTGTATCCAGGATGGTTTGTAAGTTACAAGGCCGATGTTGTGGAACCAGGTTCAAAATATGCGAGCGCGCGTTACTCCAGGGGGAATGGGGCATTACCAAAGGACTGCCGAATAATTTTTTTCCACGGCAAACCGCGACCTCGCGAAGTGTCAGAGGATTGGCTTCCCCTCATTAGCTCGTTTTTTGAGCAGGAATCAGAATAATATTGCTCTAATAATTCCATATTTTTAAAACGTGATGTACACTCATCACGTTTTTTATTAGAGCAATCTATAAGGTGCACTATGTGGCCATTCCGACGGAAATATCACTACTGGCTGATCGCCTTTGTTACGCCGACCGGCGGTATCAGGCATGTCATCACCAGGTATCGCAACAAGAGACTCACCTTAGCCAGAATTTTACAGGCTGCCATAGGTGAGGGACTGGATACAAATTGCGTAGTCCTTCCTCCTTCATACTTAGGAAAAATGACCGAAGCACAAGCTAATACGGAACTTTGAAATGAGCACTTCAGCACAAAACCAATCAATCGAAAATGTATCTATCCCTGATGTCCTGAATGCCGGTATCCCGGCCATTATCCAGAACATCCGGGCCGCGCAACGCCGCGTTAGTTGTGATGACCTCACAGCACGTTTTTTTGATAATGCGGTTCAGTCAGCGGAGATGCTTCACGCACAGCTTATTGATGTTTATAACGCAGAAGCTGATAGCCATAACTCCCTGGTAGATGCAGCTGAAAATATGCAGTTGGATCTCGGTCTGAAGGGTAAAGAAATTGAAGAGCTTCAGCTGGAAATTGAACATTTGAAACGCCAGCAACAGGACGCGATCGAAGATGCGACGCATGACGCCAACCAGCGTGCTGATAATGCCGAACGTATAAGCATTGAGCTGGAAACAAAACTCAATGAAATGACCGCGATGGTTGAACTGCGGAACTCACAGATTTCAACGCTAAAATCTCAATATAAAGAGATCATGAAACTTGATCCTTTTAACCTTGAGAAACGCTATAACAAAGCTAAAAGCGAGCGACAGGAACTGCGTAAGCAGGTCGCCGACCTTAACCAACAGCTCAAAAAAACTATTAAAGATGCAAGCGAAGCGCGCGTGGCATTTGCTAATAAAAAAGCAGAGGTTACCGCGCTGGTTAATGAGAATGCCAAATTTGCGACGCTCAAGAAGGAAATGTATGGCATTACTGAGCGCCGTTTCCCTGCAAGCAAACTTCATCCGACGTTAGGGCAAATCTCCTTCTTCCCGCGCCTCCTGGCTTATGGGATCTCATCGCCTAAAGAGTTCAATAACGAGCGTCCTTATATCGTTTCTAAGCTGGACTTTGCTTATCAGTTCTGCTGCGACATGGGCTATGCCATTGATATCCGGATCAACGAATGGTTGATGCCAAACTTCCAGCCGTTGGCCATTTTCCGCGAGTTCCAGCCGGAAGGTTGGGTAGAGTTCTTCCATGAATTGATCTGTAAAGAGATGGAAAGCCGCCGCCCGGAACTGGTCCGTCGAGTTGAGTGGGCGCAAGAGGTTATGTTGGCAGAGGCAGAGCTGCCGTTCGAACCGGAATTTATTGATGATCTGGCAGCTAAAGGGCTGCATACCCTGTTTGATGTGGTTACCCGCCGTCATGAGCAGTTGGTTGTCGAATTGGGTTTAGAGGAAACAGCGGCAAGAAGACTTCTCGATGTTTGCTATGCACGTAGCGATGCATGGGAAAAAGAGAACGGCGGCACTATTTACGTTCGCTGATAGTTACAGTGTCACTTTTAATGCTGGTGGAGTGCGTCCCACCAGCATTTTTTTCGTCCAATGAGGAGGGCATTTGAGTATTTTCAATAAACACGCACACCAGGAACGTCCGTATATCGTCATAGTAGATATTGATGGGACGATATCGGAGGCAACGGAAGACAGACTGCATTTGCTTCCGCCACCAGGTAAAGGTGCATTAACAAAGGACTGGAACGAGTTTAATCTCGCCTGTGACACCGATACTCCCATCACTCCAGTTATTGATATGGTGCGCCAGTTATTTAACGTTTACACGGTCTGGTTTGTAACCGGGCGCTGTGAGATCGCAAGGGATAAAACACGAGCTTGGCTGCGGAAGTACGTAACAAACGGGGCTGAGCCTTTGCTATCTATGCGTCCTGCCACCGATGACAGAAATGACGGCCCAGCAAAGATTGATCTCCTTAAGAAAATTGGTCTGAGTAAAATTGCGTTCGCGCTGGAAGATAAGATTGAAGTGGCGCGTGTTTTCAGGAGACACGGCGTACTTACGTTAATGGTCAGGGAGTATGAAAACGCGCTTCTCCATCAGCAATAATTGCTCTAATAAATCTTGATTCTTAAAGCAGAGAAAGTGAAAATAAAAACATGCCGCAAGACGCGGCATGTATCCAATCAATCACAGGAGCTGAAAATATGAACACGGCATTCAAAATCATTATGGCCGCGATCTATTTCTGGCTGTTCTCTATCACTTTTGGCGGCATCGTCGCACATGGGTAAGGGGGATGCATGAAAGGCGAAGTGAAAGAGCGCGGCATGATTTTCAACGATGAGATGGTCCGGGCCATCCTCGAAGGAAGGAAAACGCAGACGCGGCGGATAATGAAAAATCAGCCTGCGGAAGTTGGTCCAGAAGCACCAGTGATGGTTAGAAAAATTGGTGCAGGTTTTCAGTGGTACGGGGCTGATGGTGTAAGCAGTGTTTTCAATTGCCCCTTTGGTATCGTCGGCGATCGAATTTGGGTTCGTGAAACATGGGCGATATTAGGCAATGAGGATGGTTGCAGTGTGGACTGGAACGACAACCTTTGTCGTGGCGATGAGAAGAACGCAGCAAGGATTTATCGGGCCAGTTGCGAGCAAAAACCTGGTGATTACGGCTTATGGTCGATACCCGATGATGCCGACTGGAAACCTCACACTGTGAATGAAAAGTTTGATGGTGGGTGGCGTCCATCAATTCACATGCCGCGATGGGCATCACGCATTCTGTTGGAAATTACCAACGTGCGCGTTGAGCGGTTGAACGATATCAGCGAATGCGATGCAAGGGATGAGGGCGTTCAGCCTGCTGGAAGTTTGCTTCCTGATCACCCGGGAACATTCCTAACTCCCAAGGGAGATTTCGCAATGGCCAAGGTTGCGTTCCAGCGCCTGTGGGAATCCATCTATGGTGAAGAAAGCTGGAACGCTAATCCCTGGGTGTGGGTAATCGAGTTTGAGCGTATTCAGGGGGCAACCAGTGAGTGAGTCAAAATGCCAAATTAATGGCAACAAGATAGAACCGTGCGCGGCGTTGGCACAATCCCTGGAGCATGACGCTGAATACACGACGCGAAAAGGTCTGCTGAAATACAAAATCTATAACCATGAATTAATTCATTCACAAGACCTGATCATGCTGCGGTCTGGTGAATTTTCTAAATCGCCTATTCGAGTTTCATTTTGCCCGTTCTGTGGTGAAAGTCTGAAAACGTGGGAAGCGGAGGCAACCAGTGAATAACCGCTTTTACATGATGTGCTTGCGTGAAACTGTGGGTAATAACGCCTCATTCCATTGCCATAACGGCAATGGTTACAGTTCTGATATCGATCGCGCTCATGTTTACACGCTGGAAGAAGCCCAAAAAGCCTGGAGTTGTGGGCGAGATATCGATCAGCCTGTTTGTGCCGATAGTGTGGATGCAATGGCTGTGTGGCACGTTGATTGCCAGTACATCCCTACAGAAAGCCTGATTGAGTCAGATTGCACTGCGTATGTGGCCTACAAAAAAGGTAGCTGGAACGGCAACGATGTTTACTGGCTTCAACACGGTGGATTGCCAACAGATGACTTCAGTAAAGCGACCATCTTTAGCGTCGCCAACAAAAACGAACCAGGAATAGTTTGGTTGCCATTTTCCATTGCTGATGCAGCAAAGCGCCGGACGTTCAATATCAATAACTTTAACCGCAGAACAATGGTTCAGGGCGCAGGTTTGGTCATGCCTGACTGGTTGAAAAAGCAAAACAGAAGAAAGAAGTCGCGAAGCGGGAAGGTGCGTTGGAATTGTCCGCATTGCGGAAAAATAACCTGGCAGTACAGCCCATATGATTTTGAAGGCTGTAGTGATTACAACTGTGAAGGATGGCGAGAATGACAATTGACTATCAGGTACTGCGTGAGGCGGCAGAAAAGGCAACACCAGACGAATGGGTCGCATTTATTTCGACGGATACTGGTACTTATGCGGTGCACACGCCCGGTGATGAACGATGTGAAGACGTTATCAAATGGACCGGCTTTGATGGACAGAAAAATGCAGAGAACAACGCTCGTCATGTTGCCGCGTTCAACCCAAAGGTTGCACTGGAGCTGCTTGGTGAAATTAAGTGCTTGGAGGACACAAATATTGATGCCACGTGCCGAATTTCAGAGCTTGAGACTAATCTCGCTGCGCTGGTGGCAGAGAACGCTGGGCTGAAACACGCAATGGCCGTAACTCTTGAGCATGTGTCGGTCACGGATGCAGGGCAGGCCGGAGTTGCTGCAATGATTATCAACGATGCCCTGCACCACAGCGAAACTCCAGCTACCGATGCTTTCCTGTCTGAAGTGCGGGCGCAGGGGGTGGATGCTGCTATAGAAGCTGCAAAAAATCTGGTGGCCCAAGAATATGAGTATAAGGATTTCAAAGCGGCGCAGAGTGATTGCTGTATGCACCCTGGTTCAGACCTGGTAGGGAAGGTTGAAATGACTGAGTGGTTAGTTGACTTTGCTGCCCAGCTTCGCAAAGGAGGCAACCAGTGAGCGAAATTAATTACCAGGCACTGCGTGAGGCGGCGGAACGTGCAATTCCAGCAATGGAACGCCTGTTAATGTTGCCAGCTGATGATGATTTGTTAAGTGAACAGGAACTTAAAGATTACGGTGTGGATATTGATGCGCTCAACGCCTTCAAATTTCTGACCGGACCAGAAACCGTGCTGGCGCTGCTGGATGAACGGGAAAGAAACCAGCAATACATAAAACGCCGCGATCAGGAGAACGAGGATATTGCGCTAACGGTAGGGAAGCTGAGAGTTGAGCTTGAGGAAGTAAAACAACACGCTGAAGAATTATCCGAAACCAAGGCTGTTCGTAACCAATGGCGGCCAGATATTTGCCCAATAACCGGACGTGCATTTTTCATGTGGATTGAGCATCCAACATTGGGAAATGTGCCGACATATGGTGGCCCATTAGATAGTTACACCATTCCAACAAAGGACGGTGACGGTGAGTTTTCATGTGAGCGTTACGATCATGATTTTGGCGGTTGGGTAGAAAGCGAATGTCTTGGGTTATATCTGATTGATGATAGAGAACAATGCAGGGTCTACGAACTGGAGGAACGCGTTAAGGAACTGGATGCTCGGGAAATATCGCTCCCGGAACGTAGCAGCATGCTTCATCGAACAGATTTTCACGATGATTACCAAACGGTAATGGCATACAAAGTTTCTGAAGTCATCGCTGCAATCCGCGCCGCAGGCATTCGCATCAAAGGAGGTGAGTAATGCGTGTGGCATGTATCGGCTTGTTACCGTACCCGACTCGTTTTTGGGCTTCTGCGCTAATTGCAAAGCCGTATGTCCTGATGGCTGACAACATCATCCCGGCACCAAAGCGCCGCCATACCGGTATTGCAGCGGCACGACGAGCAGCAAAGAGACGCAGGAGAGCAAAGCGATGAAAAACCGTAAAGCAAAGATTCTGTTAGTTCGTAGAAACGCTCCTGGCGTCTGGCAGTGGGTGAGACTCAGCAACCGACGGATGGGGTTGATGAAATATTACGGGATGATGGATTGTGGTTTTTGCAAAAAGCCCAGCGCGGCGCAAAACCGCTGGAAAAACCACTGTTATCTGCGCACTAAAGGAGAGTGAGATGGCGTTAACACACCGCGAACTCTGTCAGATTGCGTACAAGTTCCTTAAGCGCAACGGGTTCAAGGTTTGCTTTCATGACCGCTTTATAGCTGTAACCAGCACCGGAGAACAGCCAGATGCTATGGGATTCAGAAGTTCAGCATCATGCTTGATAGAGGCGAAGTGTTCTCGTGCTGACTTGTTGGCAGATAGAAAAAAGCGTTTCCGTAAAAATCCGTCTCTTGGAATGGGCGACTGGCGATTCTTTATTAGTGAGCCGGGAATTATTTCAATTGAGGATTTACCACCTGGCTGGGGATTACTTCACGTTGTTAACGGAAGAGTACGGAAAGTACATGGGTGGCCCAAGGGTAATTGCTGTTGGGGTAATCCTGACGATAAGCCATTTACTGGAAATAAGCAGGTTGAATGCGATTACATGTTATCTGCATTAAGGCGCATGGAGTTGAGAGGGCACCTTAATGAAATATATGACGGTGTAATTGTTAATAAGAAAGAAGGAAACGCGGCATGATCACTATTACCAATAAGAAACAGTATCCCAGCGAGCAATATCTTAATGAGCTGATCACCAACATAGAGTTTGCTGCAAGGGCACCAGTTGAAGTCGTGAGAGCAATGGCAGCAGAGCTACAGAAGCGGCGCGAAGCTGATAGTGCAGAACCAGTTGCTTATATTTTCAAACATCCGGCCGGGAAATTATTCTGGGCTTTAACGGATGAAAGCAATAAAGAGCAAGCGGACGTTATTCCTGTTTATGCTGCCGCGCCTGCGTCGGTTGTGCCGGATAATGCATCAGAGCCTCTTGCTTATGCTTACAAAGAGCTTACGCCTGAGATTATGCGCAACCATTTAGCTGTATTCGAGCGATATGGAATAGCCCCAAACGATAGCACTACCACAATTCAGGCACTGCGAATCGCGCTGGATGGTATAGAGCGGAGCGACGCCATGCTTCAGGGTAAAGGAGGGTGATATGGCTATTGCCGCAAGTTACACAATGCATCTCTATTGTGACTGCCGCCAGTGTACGGAAGGTGTATATCCAGTGCCAGACTTCGGTGAGTATATCGGTACGTCATGGGCTGGCTGTGCAAAAGAGGCGCGCAAGGATGGCTGGCGAATAAGCAAAGACAAAACGCGTGCTTTTGCGCCCGGGCATAAAGTTTTGAGGATTAACAAATGACCACTATTACCAAAGAGCGACTGCTGACAATCAAGCAGTGGCGCGAAACATACGGACCGGGTAGCAACGTTGTACTGCCAGCAGAAGAAGCGGAAGAACTGGCACGGATTGCACTGGCATCGCTGGAAGCAGATCCCGTTAAACGAGTTAACTCAGATCAGATGCACCGAGTCTGCTTAGAAGCTAATCGCTATTTAGATAAATATGACGCGATGGCGAAAGAGGTAAATAAGTTGCTTGGACGCATCGCCCCGCCAGCGCCGGTATTGCCTCATGAGTGGAGGCTGTCAAATGCACAGGCGTTTATCGAGCGATACTCTCCGCCTTCAGTGGAAGAAGCCGCACTATTTGCCTGGAACTCCTGCCGCGCCGCCATGCTTCATGGTGCCAAACCTGTAAGCCAGACTTACAAGTTGAACGAGCTGGCTGGCAACTATCCGGTAACTCCGGATGGTTGGATAAGCTGTAGTGAGCGAATGCCGGATAGCAAAACAGCCGTTCTTGTTGCCAGGGAGTTTGACAGGAAAGGTGACTGGCGAATGAAATGGGCGACTTACATCCCCGGGCATCCTGACGCTAATGATGGGTGGATAATTCCTGGTGCGTCGTGGAAACCGTCACACTGGATGCCGCTACCAGAACCGCCGCAGGAGGTGAATCAATGAGCTGGCCTGAAGCATTCACCACGGTAGGAATTGTGATGGCGGCAGCACTGGGTTTGTATTCAATTTGTCGCTGGTGGTAACGATGGGAAAAATAACTTTTGTAGTCGAATTTGAGGATGGTAAAGAGCCACCTGTTAGCGCCAATCTTGATGTTGCTGGTGGCAGGCTTGTTTCGGTTCTATTTGGTGACTACCGAGATGATTTCTTCCAACCAGAAGAAGTTGATGTGGTGCGAGAGGCATTAAACGAGTTAAGTGTTGATAACGATGATGCTCATGCGGAAATCATCCAAAAAATGGAACTGCTAACTCACTAAATTATCAATTATGGTGCTATCACCTACGACACCGAGAGAAAATTTATAATGTCAAAAGTAAATGTTTTGATTTTTTCAGTAATTGTAGGTTTTGGTTTTTCTGCTGGAGTGCATATTTATATTACGTGGGAAAAAATCATCAACTACGTATGGAGTTGTTTTATTAAGTGAGGTAAGTATGTGGAGAGGTAATAGTCATGGCAAAAGCCAGATGATACTTACCGAATATCAGTTTGACCATAAAACCAATAAATCACGTTCAGTATATTTGCTTCGGCACAATAGCCGCGTAAGGAATACCGTGCTGGAGCAAAATCTGACTGTTGAAATGGATAATTACGGGGGCTTCAAGCCAACAATTTCGCTTGATGATTTTCCTCGTGGTTTAAGCGAAAGAGAAGCAATGCTGAAATTAGCAGAATGGCTACAAAGATTAAGCATTGCTATTGAAGATAACTGGTCTGAACCTTAAATTTATATGATGACACTAAAACATTTTCTTGACCGCCCATTATGGGCGGCAGCCGCAGGCTATGACTTTAATTATATGGATTGCATGTCTTATACCGCCAATGCATACGACCATTCCTTCAGTCTGCTGTTTAATTCTTTAAGAATATTGCCGCAAACAGAAGTTGGAGAGCTTCATTTATGGCTATTGGGCTTTATCGCGGCTGGAGTTGGTATTGCTGTATGGCCTTTTATTTTCTGGCTGGTGGCTGTTGTAGTGTGGTTTAAGTGCAAGACGTACCGGAAAAAGTATTTCTTAGGTGATGGAATGACTGATATTGCCAAAATGAACATTGAAAAATGGACTAAGGAATGTGAAAAGAAATGGCGCAAAAAGAAATGACTACTCTAACGACAGCATACTTACAGCAATTGGTATTTTTTGCAGGCGAGGCTACTTGTCATCCTGACGCAAACTATTTATTGGAATTTGAGAGGTTAGCGTCACCCGGTATCGTTCTGGAACTGGCCCAACAGGTGCTGGCCTTGAGACAAAAAGAGCAACATGAAAGTAATACGTGTAGATTGAATTTTGAGCAGTGGCTGGAACAGCAACGCGGAAAAATCGATGTGGACTGTGGTTGTGTGTCTACTGAAACATTCATGCACTGGCTGCGGGTAGCTTACGAGGCTGGCAACTATCCGGATATTCCTGATAGTTCGGTGCCAGGGCCAGGAAAGGGCATCACCGGTGAACGTATCCGCATTAAACCGCATGTTTATCGCGAACTGGTTAACCGTCTCCACGATACAGCGATCAAGTGTGCGGGCACCCAGCAATTACGAGAAAGAATTAGCCGTGTTTTGGGCGACGTTATTACGCCAGATCATCATAAACAAGCCGAGAAAAGTGGCTTGGAAAGGTGTCACCTTGAGGCGGCATTAAACATTAAGCCGGGGCATACGCTTGGCATTATTGATGCACTATTGGTTCATAAGATGGCCAGGGCTTTATTGCCGCTGGTGGCTGAAAAGCATGAGGCGGACCATGCCAACGAAAGCTGAGTTACAGGCGCGCATAGAGATTCTTGAAAAAGAGAATGCGAGTCTAAAAGGAATGCTGGCGCGGGCGGAAAGGGAATTATCAGGCAAATTATTGCCAGAAGAGCTGCCACCAGCAGATATACCTGATCGAGTGTCCTGGTGGATGAAGTATTTCCGTGCACCGTGGGAGGCGTTTTGGTGCTACGACCATCGCAGATGGTGTGATGAGCTTGATAGCAGTTTCCCCTATTTTGCGGAAGGGAACTCTTGCCCTGAATGTAGGAGTTAATGATGACCGGCGAGCTTTATTTTAAAATGTTTCTCGTTAGGAGTGCAGTCAAAATTTTTGGGCAATACAGGATCGAGAGGAATGCGATTAGGCATAGCTAATTCCTTATTAACTGATTGGCAACGAGGTTACGCTGATCCGTTGGTGATGAATAGTAGCAAAGCGCACAAAATCATCTGCGGTGGTTGATGTACATAACGCGTTTGCACCAAAGGTGTCTCTTTAATGTATACTGTATAAATGAACAGTATTGTTGAGGTGAAAACGCTATGGGCTTCCCTTCTCCTGCGGCGGATTATGTTGAAAGCAGAATTTCTCTTGATCAGCAACTAATCAGGCATCCATCAGCGACATACTTCATGCGGGCGGCAGACAGCCATCACCGTGAGGGAATATTGCAGGGTGCTTTTCTGGTGGTTGATTCTTCGCTTACTCCAGTTGATGGTTCGCTGCTTGTCTGCGCTATGGAGGGTGAATATCGCATAAAGAGATACCGAAAGTATCCGCGCCAGCACCTGGAGGATTTAAGCACCGGGAAGAAAGAGGCGTTACCAGTAGATGACGATGGATGCACGGGCAGTAATGCTGTTTTTGGTGTGATCACTCATGTCATCAATGATGCCCGAAGTGGGGAGTTTGATGATTGTCCGGTTATTTAAGCTGCAAAGAGCTGGTGCTTTATGCCTGTGAGGTTTATAATTGTGTACACATAACGAGTACACGAGGTGTTTATGCAATCCATTAACTTCCGTACCGCGCGCGGCAACCTTTCTGAAGTGCTCAACAATGTTGAAGCCGGGGAAGAGGTTGAAATCACCCGCAGAGGCCGTGAGCCAGCAGTAATTGTCAGTAAGGCTACTTTCGAAGCCTACAAAAAAGCGGCGCTGGATGCTGAATTTGCATCCCTGTTTGACACCCTGGACTCCACCAACAAGGAACTGGTTAACCGATAATGAGGCATATATCACCGGAAGAACTTATTGCGCTTCATGATGCGAATATAAACCGCTACGGCGGCCTGCCGGGAATGTCAGATCCGGGTAGGGCAGAGGCCATTATCGGGAGAGTTCAGGCCAGAGTTGCCTACGAAGAGATCACCGACCTTTTCGAAGTCTCCGCCACCTACCTGGTGGCTACAGCGAGAGGGCATATATTCAATGATGCCAATAAGCGTACCGCGCTAAACAGTGCGCTGTTATTTCTACGCCGTAACGGGGTGCAGGTATTTGATTCACCTGAACTGGCAGACCTTACCGTAGGGGCTGCGACCGGAGAGATATCTGTATCTTCTGTCGCCGACACGTTACGTAGATTGTATGGTTCTGCGGAGTAGATTAATGGCACGTAAATACAACAAATTGTCCCGTGAAGCGTTAAAGATGCTTCTTGATGGCGTGAGTCGCCGCGAGGTAAAGCAATACCTGGTTGGTAAGCAAATTGGTGCCAGGACCGCTATTGCTGTGTTATGCCGTCAGGAAATGGTTGTGCTTAAACAGAGAATGCCGGGCAGCAGATAAAGCCCAATCAGTGATGAAAGGTGTGATGTGAAAGCCGTAATTACTCCCTTTGTACAAAAAGAGCTTGGCGTCGCCACATTCAAAGTGGATCAGGAAGTCAGAAAGCTGGTGGAGGCTGGCCGTAAATTTATTATGGAGCCGGTGCCGCGTGAGTTAATCGAGCACATGGACGACGGCCTCGTTGTTTCCGAGCAAACTATGGCAACAAATGAGGCGTTGCAGCCGTTTTTTAACAGCGATGAACTGTTTCGCCGTATTGGTGGAATTGACGCGCTGGTGGCGTGGTTGCGCAGGAAAGAGGGGCAATGCCAGGCCGCAGATCGTAGTTGGTGTGACAACCATATTGTCCACGCAGAACGAGACAATAGCGCGGTGTTGCTGTGCTGGCATCACGATAACCATTACCGGATGCGTGGTTTTAATGAGCTGAAAGAAACGCTGCATAATAATCGCGTTAACTGGATACTGGATGTCGCCCGTCAGGAAATGGGGCTTTCAGATGGCCATGATTTAAGTATTCAGGAACTGTGCTGGTGGGCTTTCATGCGCAACATGATGCACCTGATGCCGGAAGAAGTTTACCGTATATCAATAAATAAGATGAAAGCCGCAACGCAGGATAGCGGACCTCTGAAAGAGGCGGATATTCGCCCGTATGACGATCGCGCTACAGCATATGTTCAGATGATGGAAGAACGCGCCGCGCCGATGCGTGCAAAAGTATGCCCTGTGGATGTTGACTCCGACCCTGGCATGGCGCATTTCAAAATACCAAAACTGCAATCGCTAAAATTACCTGAGTACATGGACTTTGTTGCTTCCCGTCCATGCTGTGGGTGTGGAGCGGCGGGAGCTGGCGCTCACATTACGCCTTATATCGTTCGTCATAGTCGATTATGCGCGCATGACATTTACGCAATTCCTCTGTGCCAGTCATGCCAGCGTGATATTGAGCGTGACCGCGATAATTGGGAGAAGACGCACGGTAGGCTGGCGATGCATCAACGATTGTTCTTTGATTACGCGCTTGGAGTCGGCGCTATCACAAGTCACTCGTCGAGCGTTAGATAAAATTGCTCTAATGTATTGCTATTTCTTTAATCGAGAGTATTATATTCCACGTTGATTAGTTGACATGGGCTAATCAGTAGGTGACAGGATGTTACTTAACTGGCAGGGACGCCACTTCATGGAAATAAATCACTCACGAATAACATCGTACGAGATTGCGGATTACATGATCCGCACTAAATCTCTTCTATCAGCGAAAGAACTCGCAGCAATTCTTGAAAAGGAATACCCGCACCTGGATGTCGATAAGCGCGATGTTTATCTGCGCTTAAAGGCTATCGCTGTGTCTAAGTATTCGTCTGTTTTGATTGATGACAGTACACGCCCACGTAGATTTCAGATCCACTCTCTGAATCCTGAATTCTTTCGCCGCAGCCGCGCTCCGCGCCGGTTTGATGAAAAACTCCAGAACGAACTCTATATGACGCAGGACGAAAAGGAACGCCGGGAGCACCAGCCTTGGGTAATGGCGCGTCAACTTTTCAATAAGGTGGCCCGTCAGCACCGTCATTACGGTAATGCCACATCCGCACGTATCTGATTGATTGCTTGCCCGTTCCGGGCCTTTTGACATGTGACTTTCGTTACCCTCGCGTCAAAAAGAGTTTTTACGAAAGGAAGCATAAGTGACCTGGGACGATCACAAGAAGAATTTTGCTCGCCTGGCGCGAGATGGTGGTTACACCATCGCACAGTATGCCGCCGAGTTTAATCTTAACCCTAATACCGCACGTCGTTATCTCCGTGCCTTCAAAGAAGACACCAGGACAGCGGACAGCCGCAAGCCAAATAAGCCTGTCAGGAAACCACTAAAAAGCATGATCATTGATCACGCTAATGATCAACGTGCAGGTGATCACATTGTGGCTGAAATAGCTGAAAAACAAAGAGTTAATGCTGTTGTCAGTGCCGCAGTCGAGAACGCTAAGCGCCAAAATAAGCGCATAAATGATCGTTCTGATGATCATGACGTGATCACCCGCGCCCACCGTACCTTACGTGATCGCCTGGAACGCGACACCCTGGATGATGATGGTGAACGCTTTGAATTCGAAGCTGGCGATTACCTGATAGATAACGTTGAAGCGCGGAAGGCCGCGCGCGCTATGTTGCGTCGGTCCGGGGCCGATGTTCTGGAAACCACTCTTCTGGAAAAGTCTCTTTCTCATCTCCTTATGCTGGAGAACGCCAGGGATACGTGTATTCGTCTGGTGCAGGAAATGCGCGATCAGCAAAAAGACGATGATGAAGGGACTCCGCCTGAATATCGTATCGCGAGCATGCTAAACAGCTGTTCCGCGCAGATAAGCAGCCTGATCAACACCATTTACAGCATCCGGAATAACTATCGAAAAGAAAGCCGGGAGGCGGAAAAGCACGCTTTATCTATGGGGCAAGCTGGCATTGTTAAGCTGGCATACGAACGAAAGCGTGAAAATAACTGGTCAGTGCTGGAAGCAGCTGAATTCATCGAGGCGCATGGCGGGAAAGTGCCGCCCCTGATGCTGGAGCAAATCAAAGTCGATCTGCGTGCTCCTAAGACCAATACCGATGATGAGGAAAGGCAAACAGCCGTCGGTGGCCCTTCTCTTGAAGATCTGGACAAAGTTGCGCGAGAACGGGCCGCCAACCGCCGCGCCGATGCCGCATTGTGGATTGAGCAGCGTAGGGAAGAAATCGCCGATATCGTTGATACAGGCGGTTATGGAGATGTTGATACTGAAGGTGTATCAAAAGACCCATGGCTGGAACAAGACCTGGACGAAGACGAGGAGGAAGACGAAGAAGTTACCCGCAAGCTATACGGGGATGATGATTAATGGCCAGAAGTTGCGTAACGGATCCACGTTGGCGCGAGCTGGTGGCGCTATATCGTTATGACTGGATTGCGGCCGCTGATGTTTTGTTCGGCAAAACACCTACCTGGCAGCAGGATCTGATTATTGAGTCTGTGCAGGAACAGGGTAGCAAGACATCTGTTTCGTCTGGTCACGGTACCGGGAAATCAGACATGACTTCTATCATGATCATGTTGTTCATAATCATGTATCCCGGTGCCCGTGCCATTATCGTTGCGAACAAAATTCAGCAGGTAATGACCGGTATATTCAAGTACATCAAGATAAACTGGGCTACTGCCACCAGCCGTTTTCCATGGCTTGCTGATTATTTTGTTCTGACAGAAACCGCTTTCTATGAGGTTACTGGTAAAGGTGTATGGACTGTAGTACCGAAGGGCTTTCGTCTGGGAAGTGAAGAAGCTCTCGCCGGTGAACACGCAGATCATCTTCTGTATATTATCGATGAAGCCTCCGGTGTCAGTGATAGAGCTTTCGGTATCATCACCGGTGCTCTTACCGGACAGGATAACCGCATCTTATTGCTGTCACAGCCTACACGCCCAAGCGGCTATTTCTACGATACACACCATAAACTGGCCAAGCGTCCTGGTAACCCTGATGGCGTTTATACGGCGATCACGCTTAACAGTGAGGAATCACCGTTGGTAACGCCAGCATTTATCAAAATGAAGCTGGCGGAGTACGGCGGGCGTGATAACCCTATGTACATGATTAAGGTACGCGGCCTATTCCCTAAATCACAGGATGGCTTCCTTCTTGGACGTGATGAGGTTGAACGTGCAACGCGGCGGAAAGTCAAGATTGCAAAAGGATGGGGCTGGCTTGCATGTGTGGACGTTGCTGGTGGTACGGGACGAGATAAGTCCGTTATCAATATCATGATGGTGTCCGGCCAGCGAAATAAACGCCGTGTAATCAACTATCGAATGCTGGAATACACAGACGTTACAGAAACGCAGCTTGCCGCCAAAATTTTCGCAGAATGTAATCCTGAGCGATTCCCAAATATCACCATAGCGATAGACGGTGATGGGCTGGGTAAAGCAACGGCGGATCTGATGTACGAGTATTATGGTATTACCGTACAGCGTATACGCTGGGGTAAAAAGATGCATAGCCGTGAAGATAAGAGCCTGTACTTTGATAAACGTGCTTATGCCAACGTTCAAGCCGCAGAGGCCGTAAAATCTGGTCGTATGAGACTGGATAAGGGTAATGAAACTATTGAGGAAGCGTCGAAAATCCCTGTAGGGATTAACTCCGCAGGTCAATGGAAGGTGATGAGTAAGGAGGATATGAAGAAAAAACTCAACCTGCACTCACCAGACCATTGGGATACATATTGTTTCGCTATGCTGGCGGATTATGTTCCCCAGGATGAAGTGCTTAGCGTCGAAGACGAAGCGCAGGTTGATGAAGCTCTGGCATGGCTTAATGAATAACTCATTGACCATGCCGGATAGAAACTATTGCGCGCTTTCGGGGTTGTCGTTTACTGGCTGCCCCTTCTTAGTTTTACGGCTGCGCGTAACTGATGCGGCTGATTTGACCTTTTTCTCTTCGCGAGTGATGGCAATTTGTTTTTTTACATTTTCAATATCTGCCAGGCGATATATTTTTGCCTGCGGCCAGCGGTCGCAGATGATCGGTTCTATAGAGTCATAAAGGCTAAATTTTGCTTTCTCGAATTCACCGTTGATGATGATTCCATCACGGAGAGTTTCATCGCAGATAAACACACCACACAGCGGCACATGGTAACTAACTGATTTACCATCATTGTAGTTAGGGCTACTGGAAATGTAATGGACGCGCAGCATTGTTTCGCTAAAGCCGTGTACACGCATACGGAATTTTTCATCCTCCGGGTACTGCTTCATTAGCTCTTTTGTTGCTTCCAGGTTCTCTATGTATTTCGCACTGTGCTCATTGATCCCCGCGCTTTTCTGGATGCGAATGTCCTTATCAATCAGGTGAATAATGCGGCCAGCGGTCATGTTGACGCTGTTCACAGCTTCTGTCTGATAAGTTGTAACCTTACGCACACCGCGAAGGATGTTAGGCACTGGATATAAAATAGTCTTTGGGATATTGAGGTCTGGGTACTGTTCCAGTTCTCGCGCCATTAAAGTCCATTTATCAATTTCAGCCTGAATGCTGTCCGTTTCTTTGAACGGCAGGACGACAACCGGGCGAACAGGACGACCGTCGCTGGCGGCATCAACGTGTTGGGCGCGTGCAACAGCTTTTTTTAGAAAGAGATCCCTGAAGCTGACGAACTCCTGGTACAGTTGTTCGCCGTAGACATAATTTATCATTGATCCTCCTCCAGAATTGACATGGCCAACAACTCACAGCGGATTACACTGGGAGTTGTTGGCCACCATTATAGAAGGATCCAACGAAAATAATAGATTTATTAGTGCATTTATTGTGAGTCTGGCTGGTTAGTGGCCATGAGATATTCGATTGTGTCAGTGAGATCATCCAGGTCGTCTTGGGTGATGCGGTACTCCTGATTGGATATCTTTGAGTAGTGTTCAGCAATGGCGCGGGCAGCGTCGGTTTCGGCGGGGTCTACAGATAAAGCGTTAGAGCAATGTCTAACGTCGTCGATGGTTGGTGGAATGAAAGCCATAATTATGCCTCACTGTATTGACAACACAGAGCCTGAAGCTCTGACCTACTGTTTCACCCATGATCCATGCTGGGGTAATCTAACAACATTGCGCTGTGTGTAAGATGAGCAATGCATAGCTGTAATGCCGTTGTATAAGGTTTCCCTGTTTGCTCATTTCCTTCTGAGCCGCTCTACAACGCTGAAGACACATTAAATAGTGAATCCAAAGTCGTATTACGAAACGGCGGCAAAACTATAATTTATTAGAGCAATTGTCAAACAACTATGAAAAACAATCCAGTTTTTGGCTGGTGGAGTGGGATTTTTCTCTCAAAATTTATTGCTCTAATAATTCTTGATTTTTATGCGCAGCTGGACGTAAACTCCTCTTCGGACCTAATAACTTCGTATAGCATACATTATACGAAGTTATCTTAAGGGTTATTGAACATGATCAATTTACCTGTAAATCCATACAGTTCAATACCTTATCAGGTCAAATAGTGATCACTTGATCATTTGATCAAGGTTGCGCTACGTAAAATCTGCGAAATGTTGGCAGTGTTAGTGCTCCAGATTTCGCGTAGCGCACTTAGCACCACCAATCAATCAGAGGTGAAAAATGGGATATTCAGCTGCTAAAGTGTCCACTCATCTTGAGCTTGAGAAAAACCGTGGTTACTGGCGGGCAAAAGGGTTTGATCGTGATAGTTGTCAACTGTCATTATCGCGCGGTGAAGAGAAAATAGAACGCACGCGCGGTCGCTGGCGTTTCTATGACGAGAACCATAAACAGGTAAAGGCAGAGCCGATCCTGTACACTTTACTTAAAACCATTATCTGAGTGTTAAATGTCCAATTTACTGACCGTACACCAAAATTTGCCTGCATTACCGGTCGATGCAACGAGTGATGAGGTTCGCAAGAACCTGATGGACATGTTCAGGGATCGCCAGGCGTTTTCTGAGCATACCTGGAAAATGCTTCTGTCCGTTTGCCGGTCGTGGGCGGCATGGTGCAAGTTGAATAACCGGAAATGGTTTCCCGCAGAACCTGAAGATGTTCGCGATTATCTTCTATATCTTCAGGCGCGCGGTCTGGCAGTAAAAACTATCCAGCAACATTTGGGCCAGCTAAACATGCTTCATCGTCGGTCTGGGCTGCCACGGCCAAGTGACAGCAATGCTGTTTCACTGGTCATGCGACGGATCCGAAAAGAAAACGTTGATGCCGGTGAACGTGCAAAACAGGCACTGGCGTTCGAACGCACTGATTTCGACCAGGTTCGTTCACTCATGGAAAATAGCGATCGCTGCCAGGATATACGTAATCTGGCATTTCTGGGGATTGCTTATAACACCCTGTTACGTATAGCCGAAATTGCCAGGATCAGGGTTAAAGATATCTCACGTACTGACGGTGGGAGAATGTTAATCCATATTGGCAGAACGAAAACGCTGGTTAGCACCGCAGGTGTAGAGAAGGCACTTAGCCTGGGGGTAACTAAACTGGTCGAGCGATGGATTTCCGTCTCTGGTGTAGCTGATGATCCGAATAACTACCTGTTTTGCCGGGTCAGAAAAAATGGTGTTGCCGCGCCATCTGCCACCAGCCAGCTATCAACTCGCGCCCTGGAAGGGATTTTTGAAGCAACTCATCGATTGATTTACGGCGCTAAGGATGACTCTGGTCAGAGATACCTGGCCTGGTCTGGACACAGTGCCCGTGTCGGAGCCGCGCGAGATATGGCCCGCGCTGGAGTTTCAATACCGGAGATCATGCAAGCTGGTGGCTGGACCAATGTAAATATTGTCATGAACTATATCCGTAACCTGGATAGTGAAACAGGGGCAATGGTGCGCCTGCTGGAAGATGGCGATTAGCCATTAACGCGTAAGTGATTGCTCTAATTCTTTGATATTTATGGTGACATATGAGGAAGGATTTCAACATCGACGGAAAATATGTAGTGCTGTCTGTAAGCACTAATATTCAGTCGCCAGCCGTCATTGTCACTGTAAAGCTGAGCGATAGAATGCCTGATATTGACTCAATATCCGTTGCGTTTCCTGTCAAAAGTATGCGTAGTGCTGAACATTTCGTGATGAATGCCACCGAGGAAGAAGCACGGCGCGGTTTTGCTAAAGTGATGTCTGAGTTTGGCGAACTCTTGGGTAAGGTTAACAATGTCCTTTCAATCAGTTCAGCAAGGTCCAAAGCGTTAACAGCTTCCATGATGAAATAAAAAAAAAGCCTGGCAAGGAGCCAGGCTGCACAAAAGAGCGGGGTTGTATTCCGCATCCAATCAATCAAGAAGGAGTATAGCACACAGGTACTGAAGTGAAAAAATGTGATTCGCGATAAACAAAATATCTATCATTGCTCTAATTCATTGCTATAATTGAGCCGCAGTTTTTGTCAACTACGAAGACGTTGCCATTACTTCACTCCTTGACATCATTGGCGGCCATTAGGCCGCCTTTTTTTGCCATATGAAAACAATCGAACAAAAAATTGAACAGTGCCGCAAGTGGCAGAAGGCAGCCAGAGAACGAGCGATCGCTCGGCAACGGGAGAAGTTGGCTGATCCGGTCTGGCGAGAATCTCAATATCAGAAAATGCGGGATACTCTCGACCGCCGTATCGCTAAACAGAAAGAGCGCCCACCAGCCAGCAAAACGCGGAAAATCGCGGTAAAAATAAAATCTCGTGGCTTGAAGGGGAGAACACCAACGGCGGAGGAACGGCGCATCGCCAATGCTCTTGGCGCTCTCCCCTGCATTGCCTGCTATATGCATGGAGTAATATCTAATGAGGTGTCTCTGCACCATATCGCCGGTCGTACCGCGCCGGGTTGTCATAAAAAGCAATTGCCACTTTGTAGATGGCACCACCAGCATGCAGCTCTGGCTGAAGTAAGAGAAAAATACCCATGGCTGGTCCCTGTTCATGCCGATGGTGTGGTTGGAGGCAAGAAAGAATTCACCTTGCTGAACAAGTCAGAGATGGAGTTACTGGCTGACGCCTATGAGATGGCAAACATCATGCACTAATAAATATATTATTTTTAATGATAAATGATTGACAACTGACAAGTGACTTCAGTCAGAATCATCACACGCCCGGTACGGATGGATCCCTTTTCAAATATTCCATGGACGGCACAGTCTGAGTACCGGGCGCTACCTTCAGTTGTATTGCTAAGCCGCCGCTGGTGGCTTTTCTTTTTTGTAGGGGCGCTATGGATAAGAAAATATGCGTTGTTTCAATGAGCGTCGGCAAACCGGCGTCAATGACTGCTGCATGGATCAACAATGAGCTGATAATGGCTGAGCGGACCAGCTACCCTGAACGCCGCCGCGATATGGAACTCCAGCTGCTGCGCGAATTGCGAGAAAAAGAGGAAAAGGGTTTTATCGTGCTGGTGGAAGAGGAAAACAGCTTTATTACCGGTCGAGTTGGCCAGCGTGTAAGGTTGCGTGATCCCTTCATGAACGGCAGACCGGTACTGATTGAAGCAATGCAGATTTATAAGGAGCTGGAACGCCAGAAAGCAATCAAGTTACCGCGCAAGGAATCCGGCAAATACATCCTCCACCAAAGCATCTTCGATTCCGAACACGATAAAAAAGGCGATGAATTTTTCAACATCAACTGGAGCGAAATAACGACAGAGCATGTTCTGACCTTACTATGTTGCTTTGCGACGGAATACAACAACGTTGCCAGCGCCGACTACATCAGGTCAATGGCAGGAGAAGTTGAGGCCAATCAGGATACGTCGTTACTAAGTCCCCTAGTGAATATAATTCAAGCTACTCATGAAATTGCCGCGCGGAAAGTGCCTAAAGGTTCATTAACTGGTAAAGATAATTATCTTTAAACTTATTGGGCGCTAACTATGCGCCCATTATACTAATCAATAAATACACGGAATGTCTCCAGCATCCCTTCAGGATCTTTATCCTCGTCACCTAATGATATTAGTCTTCTGGCAAGAAGTTTCACATCATCATCATCTTTGATGTAACCAACCTGATCATTTTCAAAATAAATATCAATTATTTTTAGGATTTGCTCTTGTGTAAAGTGAGTGAGCTTTAATAATTTTGCTACAACTCGATGTGTTGTAGCAAAACTGCCAGAGTGTCGTAATTCATCTATAGTGAGATTAACTTCCATTTCCACCAAGTTACTAGCTTGAGGAAAGTGCTCGCCTATAAACTCTGATAAGCGGGAATAGATATGTGGTTCTGAATTTTTCTTTTTTTTCCACTCATGCTTCAAATATTCATTCATATCATCCTTTATAAAGGCACTTTTATAATCACCATCTTCAGTTATGATATATATATCCTCACCGTCTGGTATCGCTTTTAGCAAACATTCCCAATTAACTGCGTCACCATATGATTTATTTTTGCCAGGCGGGTTTCCAAGATCAAATCGAAGTTTCCCCTTATCTATTGTTTCATCATCAGCCTCTATTTTAGATGCTGCATCAAAAATCCTTTTAATTACAATATCGGCAGCCAAAGCCTCCTCTTTAAACAATTTCTGGATATCTGTAATAATTTCATTCTTTAACCTACCTGCTTCTATAACCTTATCATTAAATTGTGAATGCTTTTCATGTTGCCTAAAAATCTGGGGAAGCGCGGGCTTATAATCTTTTGTTATTTCCTTTATGGTTTCAGAGAGAACTTTAGAACGATTCCTCCAGAACTCATTCACTAAAAGCTCTGGTAGCCAAAGTTTTAAACGACCATATTGATGTAAGGCAAATACTTTATCCAGCTCATCTAGTTTATCTTTACCCATCCTGTAAAATTCCAAATATAGATTTGTATCAATAAAAACATTCATATCACATCCTCATTAAGAGTAATTTAGGCCACTCTAAAAAATAAAGTGACCTAACAGGAAATCAATCAGCATTCAGGAGCAATGCATTATCTATGATGATCTGCTCCCATTCTTCGAATGCCCGGTCGCGGACGCCCTGGGGAACGCTGTTAGTTTTGAAATCGACGACCGTACGCCATTTCCCGTCCGGACGGTACATGCGCAGAGCTTTACTTCCCCCTTCCCTGCGCACCTCAACGTTATGCTTATCAGCAAACTCTTGTAATGCTCGTAGCGTCCCATGCTTTACTGTGTAGTATCGCTTTTTCAAGTTTTCTCTCCAGCCTGTGCTAAGGCTTCAACTTCCAAATCGTAAGACTCAAACTCATAGTCCTGGTCGTCAACCTCTTCAGGCACTGGCAGTAAATGCCAGGCTGAGTATATCTGACCATTATCAAAACGCTCCTGGCTGTAGAGCGTCGCAGCTATGAGCGTCAGCGCCGGTCGGTCATAACGGTAAATTTTGCGAACGTCACGGTCAACGAGACGACCGAAATTACCATAACCGCGCTCCAGTAATAATTTTTTAATTTCCGGCCAGTATGGGCCATAGCTGCGGTACAGGCGGGGATTTTTCAGTAATCGCCCGCGTAGCCCTGACAGGAAGAAATCAACGTATTCGTCTTCTGTCTTTCCTAACAACGCTGTACGGAGTACCGCCTCAAGATATGTTTTATTCGGTTTTATTGTATCAGATAGTGTGGCCATATTATGCGACGCCCGGCGAACCGGGCGCTCCTGTTATGCGTATTGTTGGATGACGGCCAGAACGTCCGCCACGTTGTGTTTTGTCTCGATAATCCACCAGTTACCCGGGAAATCGCTGTTTTTCGCCTTCGCTGGCAGCCAGCGAGCGCCGAATTTCGCCTTGATTGCGTCTTTCGCACGGAAAAGAACGCCTTTCATGCCTGAGGCTTCCTGAAGCCCAAATACCTCGCCAGCGGCGAATTTTGGTGCGTACATCATCTTCAGGTCGGCGGTGGATACGCGATAATTCAGACCAAGAGACTGAGCTATGCTGGTGGCATCACCCTGTATTGATGATAACTCTTCTTGTTTCTCGTTTCTGGCGGCAATTTCTTCCTCCGTGATGTTGCCAAGGGCCAGGTTTATCCGATCAGCGTCGGCCTGTTTCTCTTCATCGGTGCGTCCGGCAAGAACCGTGTTAACTCTCTGCAATATCTCCACATGATTCTTGCGCATGCTGAGCAATTCCGGCGTAACCTCGTTAAGATCCACCAGCCCAAGGATGGCAAGGTCGGAAAACATTGATACCAGGTTGTAGGTCATGCGATAGCTGAGTTGACCATAGGCTGATGGCAACTTCACCGCATCTATTTGATAGGCATCCATAAATTTAGAGCCGTCGTTTACGACATCCGCAATTGCAGGTGTGATTTTCCCTGTGGTGGCGGCCTCCCTGATTGCTGTTACCCACGATTGAGTCAGCGCGGCGACTGCATGATTCAGATTGGCTTCCCGTTCTGCTGCGATGCGCGCGCTTGCTGCGTCCATTGCCTGCTTGATCTCGTCTTTATTGCTGTAAATGCCAATGGTGCCAAACTGTGCTGTGGTGATCTCATAATCTGACGCCCGGAACTCATTGGTACCGAAAATGGCATTGGTGACTTCAAGTTCAGAATCCCCGTTACGAGTAGCCCCCTGGTTTGTTTTTTCCGGCATTCTGGCGATCGCATCCGCTATTTTCTCCTGAATTGCTTCAGGGGATAGCGTATCTCCGTATGACGCGATTACATCGCCATAATTGGAGCCAAACAGTTCAACCAGGAATGTTTCTGCCGAACGGATCTGGCGGTTATTCCCTTCCGACATCATACCAAGCACCCATTTTGCAATTGACGACTTCAGCGCGCCGTCACGGCGATCCGGGTAAACCGCATGCTTCAGTGGGTCCGTATAGGTACCAACAAAATCAATGCTATAGCCTGACTCTGTAGTCTGAACGCCGTATGAGTCAGTGATTTTGATCATGCCGCGCTGCTGGAAACGGTAGAAATCGTCACAGGAAATGATGTCGTTAATCCCGGCGATGGAGACGCCACCACTGATTTTCTGCATAACAGCATCTTCATCGGGAGTTACATCAACCTGTTTATCCAGCGTCTTCACATCCCAGTTACCCGATTTGGTACCTTTGAAGGTAAAGATAATCTCCACGTCTGCGCGCTGGCTGTCGAAGTCCAGAGACTTAATGCGGACGATATCACCGGCACAATCATAGTATTGGCCTACACGCCATGAGCGATCGCCGATAACAAGGAACTCACTCGCATGGTTAACCAAGTCAGGATCAACATCCAGAATGCCTTTATTTATTGCATCCTCCACCAGCGGGCGCAGGCGTTTGATATCCGTCGCGGCCTTCTGAGTACGGTTCAATAATTTCTCATAGCGGGAGATGGCTTGAGAGATATTAGCCTTGCGCTGAATGGCGCTTTTCAACGACGCGCGATACTGTGCTAACAACGTACGGTCTGTGTGATGGACGCTACCCCAGCGGGCTTTCCAGTCTGCGTTATCAGCTGCTTTGGCCATTACCGCCTGTTTGAATTTGGCGACCTCGGTGGTGGTCTTTTCAAGTTCCGCTTTGCTTCGCTCTAATTCAGCGGTAAGCACCTCCACATCCTCACCAGCTGCGTGCTGCGCCTTGATGTAGTTCTGAAGGTCGATAGTAGCCTGTTCTTTCTGGCGAGCGCGTTGCGCGGCTTTCGCCTTATCCATTTGAACCTGCATCATTGCCAGACGTTCACCGTCATCCTTCGCGGTATACATCTGCATTTCGATCATATCATTGGCGTCGGCGTTCTCCATTTCTGACTTATCTGAACGGAGGATATCGGAGATCCAGCCTGCTTTACGCTTCAGCGTCTTCAGTCGGTATTCATCGAAAGAACCCTTGCCGCAGTAGTAGTGAACGCGAACGCTTGCACGGTTGGAGCCAACTCGGGCACCGCGACCGTTACGCTGTGCGATACTGGCTGGTGTCCATGGCAACGTCAGATGATGGATGTCAGTCGTTCCTCGATGCAGGTTGATACCGACCTCGGCCTTTTTGTTGCAGATGATGATCGGAGTCCGGCCCTCCTGGAAGTCGGCAGCAATCTTTTCCAGCCCGCCCAGCGACATTTCATTTTGCTGCGCGATATAGGCGTCATACAGAGCCATTTGCTCGTTGTATTTCGCTATCTGCGCATCTGTTGGTTCATCCGGTAGCTCTTTCGGCGGTTTAACAGCTTTCAGTTTCTGACCGGTTTTACCTGCCTCGGCAACCGTCTGAGCATTCAGGATCCCCACCTTTGAAGGTTCAAGGTTAAGAGCATTGCAGATAATGCGCTTGAGCTTCTGGTGCTGCGTTTTTTCATCGGTGAAGATGATTTGCTTACCTTCCGGGAAAAACTCCTTCAGCGTGGCAATCAGCTTCGCGTATTTGGGCGTAACGGGGTGAGTTACGGTCTGTTCGTCAATGCCAAACCTGGCCAGGCGCTTATTCACTTCCTGCTCGAACGCTTCCGGAACCTGCAACTGAATAAACTCGCCCTTATCTATCAGGGAGTATTGCGATTGCTGCGTGATTGAATCATCACTGTCGTCGTCTTCGCTGGTGGCTTGTTTAGGCAAACTGTCCGCCAGCTGCTGCACCGCATCGGCGTACTCCGGCAGGAAACGATAGGTGATCCGACGATAGTACAGGTCCATGTCAGTACATACGCGGTCCATATCCCTGATTATTGAGAAGATCGGACGGGCTTTCTCGTGCTCAATCACGCCGTCTTCATTGACCGAGGTCGTTACGCCATTGTTGGCTTTGGCCGCCGCTTCCGCCTGCTGACGCAATTCTTCATACGCCGCCAGTTGTTCTTCAGTAAGTGGTGCATCCTGCTGGTGTTCGTCCAGCTCCGGGATCTCCACGGTATCCTTAACGTCTTCCGCCGTTTTAAGCGTTACCCAGCGATGGAATATACCGCGCAGCGCATCAAGGTTTTCAAAGCCCACCAGCGCCATTTTTTCTTCAACTTCACCGCTGATTTTCTGTACCGTTTCCAGCCTGGTCTTGCCGAAGAATTTAACGAAGTCATCAGGACCGTAGATCCCCATCTTCTGCCAGTATTCCTTCGGCAGAACATGAGAAAGCATGTTGTATGCATCGATCGGGGTGTTAACGACTGGCGTTGCAGTCAGGAGAACCGGCCCGCGCCCGCCATTCTTTTTCATCAGGTACGCGTTTTTAATTGCCATATCCCGCGCCGATTGCGCCACCGCGCTGGTGGGCAGATAGGCCAGTTGTGACGCTTCGCGACCATTTTTATAGCTATTGCGGTAGTTGTGACCTTCGTCGGCGATCACACTATCGAAGCCCATATCCTCAAAGTACGGATACTTCTCTGCTTTTTCGGTGCCGGTATCTGAATACTCCGACAATACCCGGCGACGCGCGGCCTCTTTGCGGTGGGAGTCGGAGTCCATTGCGCTGGCTACGCGCCCGGCGGCAACGAAGTCATAAAGCATATCCTGTGCATGCTCATCTACGGTGTCATCACGTAGCGGAATGCGGGCGTATTGTTCTTTGGTAAACACGACTGCACGGTAATTTGAGTGCGGGATCGCGTTCATTCGCGCGGTGATAGTGGCTTCATCTGCCAGTTTAAGAGCATCACGCATAAGTGGAGTGCCATCAGTACCAAGGACAGGTTTACCGTTCTCATCGAGCACCGACACCTGGCGAATCTGATCGCCATCCATCAGCACATCAAGACCGACGAACAGGTAGTTACTGAATGCCGCTTCACTCAGGAACTCTTTTGCTTCGTAATACCAGTTTTCCAGCACTGATTTAGGCACTACATAAGCAGTACGGGTGGAGCGACCGTTCTCATAGTTGAACGCCTCAAGCGCCAGCGCGGTCGTCGTTTTACCCAGCCCGGTGCCGAAGCCCAGGATGCCGCGCCCATCTTCAGACAGTCGTCGCACCTCGCTATTCTGGTAATCAAATGGCTGGCGCTTACCGCTTAATCCCTTCAACCCAAGCGGATCGCCAGAGTGTTCATACGGAATATTGCTATTGAAAACATCGTTGTATTTGGCAACCAGCTCATCGTAGCGATCGTGTGTCTTGATCCACTTATTGAACTGGTCCTCAAGCAGTGCCATCTGCTCGCGGTAGCCGTTCGCCGTCGCGCTATCTTTGCCACCGATACGCGCACCATTGAGATACTTTTCCAGCTGTGCCGGGAACCCGGTCGCGTTTTCACCTGATTTACGGTCCCACTCGTAGCGGATCTCGCCTGTTTCTTTATCCTTGCGCTGGACGACACCGTATCGGTGTCCGACGAACAGACCATCACCACCGTGATAGGTGTCAGAAACCATTTCGTCGCCTTCCAGCTGCACTGACTGCACATAGCGCAGATCCGGATAGCCGTTTTCCTGCAAAAACTCCAGAATGACGGAACGGTCGAACCAACGGCTATTGAGCTTAAAGCGGATATTCTCTGCTGGCGTCTTGATGCGCTTCTCTTCGATCGCTGCCAGCTGATTAAGGACGTTGTTCTTTACTGGACCGTCGGGGAGCGTGGCGAGGAATTCCTGTTTTGGAACCACTATCTCGTTAATGTCGCCGCTGGTGGCGCGGGCGAACGGAACAATCCCGCCATACGGCGAAACCGCAATACCTGGGGTGCTGGCCAATAAATTAAGCAACTCTTCATCACTGGCTGGCAGTTCGCCGGTAAACGCAAGGCGGAAATCATCGAGCTGGATTGGATCGCGGGTAAGATCGCTATAGAGATAACGCAAGGTGTCCTGATAGCTGGTGGAGTCATAACTTGCGCTGGAATCATGCGTAACCAGCTTTCCTGTCAGCTCGTCAGAAATAGTGCCATCCAGCTTAATTGCACCACGGAAAGCAAACCAGGCGCGCGCACCGCTTCCCGATAATTTAGCTATCGGACCGCGACCGGGGTTACCAAAACGGTCAATCTCTGCCTGCAAACGGGATACCAGAGAAAGGCGCTGCTGTTCGATTTGTTCAGCACTATGCCCGGCGGCCTTCATATCCTGATATTCAATTAACATCCGGCCAATCATTGCCCCGCGATACAAGCGTTCACGGTATTTTTCAGGCTGGCTGTTAATCCAGTCCACCAGCTGCACCATATCGTCGCTGATTGATGTGGTGTACTTATCGCGGACATTTGCCATCTGGGTAAATGTCATACCGAGACGGCCTTCTGTTGTAGTCAGGTTACGCTGAAGAGCCTCCCAGCTATCCGCGCCATAACTGGCAGCATCAATCTTAAGCTCCTTACCAGCATCAGCTTCAATCCAGCGACCACCAGCATATTTTTGCCATACGCCATTAATCAGGCGCATTTCCCCTTCATCAACAACGTCTGCTGTCGGTGACGGTTCAGCCATATCTAGCAAAGACCAGTCGATACGACTTTCGAAACGATGAATCAGCTTCGCTTTAAGAGCCTGGTTATCAATCTGCCCGTCGGCACGAACCTCAATACGCCCCTGGAAGCCCTTTTCCTGGGTACCATGAACAAACCGGCGGCCGTCCTTTTCAAACCACTTGCCAGAAATAAACGTTGGCCAAAGCACATTTGCCAATTCAAGAGTGCTTTCATCCACCAGGGGGATTTTCTCAGCCATCTCTGCCGGATGTTTGCGCATCAGCACCACATCTACGACCGTACTGGTCCCGTTTGCGTCAAAAGTACCGGTAGGCAAGCGGTGGGCACCAAGAAATTCAGCTTTCCGTGATAGGCGCAGGCGTAACCGCTTCATGTTTGAACCTGAAACAATGGACGGCGGCACAATCACGCACATGAATCCGCCTGGCTTTATCTTGTCCAGCATGCGGAGCATGAAGTAAGAACCCATGTCCGTTTCTTCTGCGTAAGGCTTATCGATGTTGCGTGTGTTATCACGACCACCGAACGGAACGTTACCCACAACATGGTCGAATGAATCGTTAGGCGTGCTTACAGCCAGCTGTTCGAACGGGGAAATCTGTACGCTGTCTTCCGGGTGTAACAGCTGGTTTATACGACCGGAAACACTGCTGATCTCAGTTGCGGTCATCACCGTACCAACCGGTTTTGTCTCATTAAAAACGCCGGTGCCCGCCGATGGTTCCAGAGTGTTACCTACGTCCGCGCCATAGAGCTTCATGATCTCCCAGACACCTTCAGCGATAGGCTTTGGTGTGTAATATTCGGAGACGGACCCGCCAATGCCGCCTTCACCGGTGTACCCAGCCAGGATCTGGCGCTGTTCATCTGTCAGTGTCGCGCCGTCCACCAGCGAATTAAGCAAATCTATCGCCTTCTGATTCGCCTCCCGGCGCAGTCGGTCATAGCTTTTGCCTTCCACCTTTTCCACGCCGTATTTAATCGGCGCTCGGTGAGATGTTATTGCCCTAATGTATTTCAATATTTCGCTGACACTTGAACAGCGAAACACCCCCATAGATAGCTTGTTCATTGGTAATCCTTAACAAGTGACTAGTGTTAAATTCCGTTCAAACACGATGCGAATTATTCTAATTAAGGTGCAATCTTGGCAGACAATAAAATCACGCTATCCTCGGTCAGGAAGGCGCTGGCGGGGGTTTTTAAAGACAACGGAGAACGGGACAACATCCTCCTGTCCGCGCTGGCTGTGCACGGCGGAAGTGGGTATTTGTTTTCTCGCGCAGGGGCACCGGTACAACTGTCCGGCTTCTTAGGCGGCAAACCGGGCGATAGTGGCATAGCTGGCGATGGGCTGGTGGACGGAAGTCGCTTTATCTTTGATGAAGTTCAACTGCCGGAAGACCGCTTGCAACGCTATCCGCTACTCGAAGAGATGGCGGTTTACAGCACGATCGCCACCGCGCTGAACATCCATATTACGCACGCGCTCTCTTTCGATAAGAAGACCGGACAAACCTTCTCTATCGTGCCGGTACATAACGGAAACGATAGTGACTATGACGCCGCGCAGGCGTTGTGTGACGAGCTGATGAACGACATCGGGCGAACCATCAACAAAGAGGTCGCCGGGTGGGCATTTATCATGTCTGTATTTGGGGTGGCTTATGTCAGGCCATACGCCAAAGAAGGCATAGGGATCACGTCTTTTGAGTGCTCCTATTACACCCTTCCGAGCTTCATCAAGGAGTTCGAGGTCAGCGGCAACCTGGCGGGATTTAGCGGCGATTATCTGAAGGACGCGTCAGGAAAAATGGTTTTCGCCGATCCGTGGGCCATTATCCCTATGAAAATCCCCTACTGGCGGCCTAAGTCAAACCTTATGCCTGTGCACACTGGCCATAAGGCTTACAGCTTGCTGGATAATCCGGAAGAGCGCACGCCGATTGAAACCCAGAATTACGGGACCAGCTTGCTCGAATACGCCTACGAGCCGTACATGAACCTGCGTTCGGCGATCCGCTCGCTGAAGGCAACGCGTTTTAATGCGTCGAAAATTGACCGAATCATCGGTCTGGCGATGAATAGTCTGGATCCGGTAAAAGCAGCCGATTATTCACGCACCATTACTCAGACGCTTAAACGAGCAGCTGACCTGATGGAAAAGCGCGCACGCGGCGCGAATAACATGCCTACGGTGACCAATACCTTGCTGCCTATTATGGGCGACGGCAAGGGACAGATGACTATTGATACTCAGACCATCCAGGCTGACATCAACGGCATTGAAGACATTCTCACCTATATGCGCCAGCTGGCGGCAGCACTTGGCCTCGATTACACCCTCCTGGGGTGGGCAGATCAAATGTCCGGCGGGCTTGGTGAAGGTGGATTCCTGCGCACGGCAATTCAGGCCGCCATGCGCGCCTCATGGATCCAGCAGGGCGTAGATGAGTTCATTCTGCGGGCTATCGATATTCATCTTGCTTTCAAGTACGGCAAGGTATACCCGGAAGGTGATCGCCCGTACAAAATCGAATTCCACTCCGTTAATACCGCTCTGCAACAAGAGCACAACGATAACCGCGACTCGCAGGCGAACTACGCCACCATCGTTACGCAAATCCTCGATGCCGTCAGCAATAACAGCGTCCTCGCCAATTCCGATGCATTCAAACGTTACCTGTTCAGCGATGTGCTGGAGATTGACGAAAAAATCTCTGAAGCACTAGTGAACGAACTGAAAGCGAAAAGCGAGGACGACGATCACCTGATGGATTCCATCATCAAAACACCGCCACAGGAACTGGCGCAAATCCTTGAATCGGTCTTTAAAGAGGGAAACGATAATGACTGATGTTTTGAAAACGGTCACTGACCGCTTTTGTCTCTATAGCAATGCTCGAAAAGGTCGCCAGAACGGGCGACAGTATGTATTAAGCGCGGTCAAGACCATGCTTGAAAGCAAGGAAACTCAGGAAGGTTTACGCCTTGGAGAGCTTTTCGGCTATTACGGTCACGGTCGCCGACAGCTGACTGGCAAACTGGAAGTACCAGAAACCAGCGTGATCATGGTGGAAGGTCGCCCGGTCGTAATCGACAATGTTCCAGCGTGCCGCACAGTGGCTATATCTGTTGACGACAACGGCATCGTTACCCATACACAGGAAATTCTTAACACAGAGCCGGGGAAAATCGTCGCCGCGATGATCGAAAGCCGTGCTGGTGGCTGGAGCTGGGCCACTGGCGGGCGCGAGTCCGGGAAAATCGCTGTAACCACCAGCTTCCATGGTGTGGATTATGTGACAACGCCGAACTATATAAGTCTGGATCATCCTGCCAGCGCCGGAATGTTTGAAAGCGCGGATTCTAAATCTTTACTGGCAGAGTCCCTGGCGGCGCATGGGTACTCCGACGAGTCAGTGCAGGCCGTTATATCCCATTACGGCAAAATGGCTGAACTGGAAATGATGGTGGAGGCGACAGAGCGTACGGCAGAACTGGAGACCGCACTACTCGAAAGCCAGGGCCGCCACCTCGAAGCAATGGCCAAGATCGCAGATGCTGAAGCGCGAATTGCTTTGCTGGAGGAAACAGCGGGTATCCGCGACGATGTGCTGGCAGCAATGCAAGACGAACTGGATAACCTCCCGATCTTCGTCTCCGCCGCCCAAAAAGACGCATTCCGCCTCAAAGAACCTGGTGATGCAAAAATCGTTGCCACACTTTTCGAATCTCTGATCAAAGTTGGCGCGCGCAACTTGCCTGTCACTAAGAAAATTAAAGAGGTTCCGCAAGCGGCTAACGTCCAGGCACCGCGTGAGACAAGCATCATCACGTTTAATAATTCAATCAATCCGTTCAAATAACCACCAAAAATAACCCCGGCGGCTGCCGGGGTTCTCGTTAACTATTATCACCTTCGTCTGCGTGCCATATATTTGCGCACCGCGCGGCGTGGACAATCTGAAGCGGTTTCTTTCTGCTGCATCAATCTCGCGGCCATGCTCAAAAATGTCAGGCACAGCCGAAGCCCAGCATACAATAGCGGTTCCAGTGGCCACGTTTCATTAAGCACATATACCGCCATGAAAATCGAGTCGAAAACTATCGCTGCCAGCGATAACTTCATTGTCGAAAGTCTGCGGAGCTGCCGGAGTTTATTCATTGACCAGTCCCGTCAGGCAAAGCTGGCGTTCTTTTTCACGGCGAATCTTTAAACCTCGCAGGGGCACGCCGTTACTGTTCACAAAATCAGGGAGATGGTTACACATATTCACCCATTCCCCTTTCTGCGCCCACTTGTGGATGGACGTTTCGACTCGCATGCCTCGCGCTTTGCTGTAGTAGGTCCGTAAGCTATTGCATCCCATATTGAATGCCGCGCTTGTCATTGCACTGAAGGCATTATCGGGCATGTCTTTGCCCCGGAAGTGCTGATTAATACAGCGTTCAGCGATCAGAATATTCTTTTCCCAATCAGCGGCGATTTGCTGGTCGGTTTTTCGCACACCCGACGTTACCCCGTGTGTATTACCGATCCCGTCAGTCCATACCCCCGCCGGGCACATGTATGGGTCACGTCGGCAACCTTCAGCGTTTCCGATAAGCTCAAGCCCCGCCTGGTTGGTTCGCACATTGCCATTACCCATCACGATGGTAATCATCACCGCGATAGCGCAAATTGCACCGCCTCCTGCGGCTGTTTTTCCCTTCATAAAGACCTCATAAGCGAATTTTTTACGCTCCAGGACAACACCCATTCACAGCCAATACCGACTGACTCGATCCCTTTAGAAGGCACAGGATAATGCAAATCACTTGTTAGCTACGTTTCAAAGATATACATTATTGCTCTAATTAATTTATTTTATTAGGTAAGATAAGTGGCACAACGCGGTGTAAACAAAGTCATCCTGATTGGTACCCTGGGGCAAGACCCGGAGATCAGGTATATACCAAATGGCGGCGCGGTCGGAAGACTAAGCATCGCAACGAATGAATCATGGCGCGACAAGCAAACGGGCCAACAGAAAGAGCAAACAGAATGGCATAAAGTCGTTTTGTTCGGAAAACTTGCTGAAATTGCGAGTGAATATTTACGAAAAGGTTCTCAGGTCTACATCGAAGGGAAACTTAAAACCCGTAAGTGGACAGATGACGCCGGTGTAGAACATTACACGACGGAAATTATCGTCAGCCAGGGCGGCACCATGCAAATGATCGGCGCTCGCCGTGACGATTCACAGTCCTCAAATGGCTGGGGGCAATCAAACCAACCTCAAAACCACCAGCAATACAGTGGTGGCGGTAAACCTCAGAGCAACGCCAATAACGAACCTCCAATGGACTTTGACGACGATATTCCGTTTTAGAGTTAACTTGTGAGTTATTTGTAAATAGTTCATACACAGGCCCCTGTTAATACAGGGGATTTTTATTTCTAGTAACTATAAGAGGTGTTAATTATTAATTGACAATCTTTAGTGTTTCGCGCACCTTGCAAGTATCCAATATTTACTGATTGTGGACGCATAAAGAAGATCCACAGCGTTACAAATTTGTATTTCTTTCTTCAGCAATTAAGCAGGCGACTTGCTCTATCCTGCCCAAAGGAACACGTATGACACACTGCAAAGAAAATACTTGGTATGAGCGTCAAGGGTACAATACCACCCGCCCGAATGAGATAAGGTCGGAGTATGAACGTGATCTTTCCCGGTTAATCCACTCTTCCGCTTTTAGGAGATTACAATCGAAGACGCAGGTGTTGGGATTGGGCGAAAGCGATTTCTACCGTACGCGGCTAACTCACTCTATGGAAGTAGCGCAAATTGGCGGCGGTATCTTGTCTCAGTTGTCTAAGCGCGATACAGATGAGGGGGGTAAATTCTTACCTGACCCAAGCCTGATGCAGGCTATCTGCCTTGCTCATGATATAGGACATCCCCCCTTCGGTCATGGTGGTGAGGTCGCACTAAACTACTGCATGAGATCCTATGGCGGCTTTGAAGGTAACGGGCAGACACTGCGTATACTCTCCAAACTGGATAAGTACACCGAAACCAATGGGCTGGATCCCACCCGTAGACTTATTTTAGGCGTACTGAAATATCCAGCAAGCTATTCAGAGGTCGTCAATGAGAGGGCTTACAGCCAGTTACAGCCAAGAAGCAATGAGTGGTTGTTTAAATCATCCGAATTTAAGCCCCCGAAATGTTACCTGGACTCTGAGGAGAACACTGTTAGATTCGCACTCCAACCTTTTGATAGTGATGATGTTAAGTTATTCAAAACGGTAAAAACTACCGCGTTGAATAAGCACAAGAAAACAATATATAAAGCACTGGATACAACGATTATGGACTTGGCTGATGAGATATCCTACTCACTCCATGATCTTGAAGACGCAATTTCTCTGAAGATGATCGACAAAAAAATGTGGGAGGAGCACTTCGAGGACAAGTCCCATTTATTTGCAGCTTGCCAATGCGACTCGTTTAATCTAAAAGCCGATGATGTAGCTGAAAAACTGTTCGGCGAAAGTTATCTACGCAAGGAGTGCATAGGGACACTTGTTCATCTGATGATCACTAGCGTTAAGCTTGAAGTGCAGAACTCTGATTTCAAAAGTAAAATTTTACGCTATAAAGTGGCACTTCCTGCCGCGGTAGAAGAGTTACGTAAAGCCATTTTTGAGCTGGTTAGGAACAAAGTTATTCAGCACGAAAACGTCCAACTATTAGAGTTCAAAGGTCAGAAACTGATTGTGGAACTATTCAATGTACTGGCAAATGACCCAATACGTTTTCTCCCGACAGAAACTCGAAAGAAATATAATCAAGAGGAAGCAAAAGGTGATGATAAAAAAATGCGCGTCATTTGCGACTATGTTTCAGGCATGACAGATGATTACGCTACTCGACTGTATGAGAAAATATTTGTACCGAGAAAAGGCTCTATTTTTGATAGACTCTGATCTTTTTCTATTATATAGTACGTAGCCGGGTTCCAGAACCGCATAAAATTAGATCTGGATATAATTCATTTAATTATCTGTTATATGCCAAACATAACGATATATAATAGTGGATTAGATGTTACAACTTGACGCAGAATAAATAGCTTTTATTGGCGCATGATGCAAACCCCGCAATGAAGCGGGGTTTTAACTGTGGTAAATGAGTTATAATCTTTTAATCAGGCTCTCAATATTAGTTGGTTCAAAGTAATGCTTATTAACCTCTCCATTTATGAGGAAACCGTCTTTTAGTAGTCGGTCTAGCTCACGCTCTGCTTCTTTGTTGAACATACCTGGATATATTCTCTTGTACAACTGAAATGTACCATTCATATTCCTGTAAGCATTCTCAGCAATTTCAATGGATATTTCATTTCCGGCGTTAAATACAGGAATGAATATCTCAAGAATATCATTCTTTAACTTCTGTTTAAGTTTCTTTTTTTCAACAATATTAGAATAAAAGATACCTAAAAAAAATGTGCAGATACCAGGAAGCCAATTATTAACGAAAACCTCAGACAAAGCGTCCACTATCTTACTCCAGAGTTAAGATTGATTCTCATAACGCACAAACTCCGTTCAAGGCGATTTTTATATTACAAACTATACATAAACGCCGATCAATATCTCCAGATTTTGTGTGCCTGTGCATGAATATGCACTAATCATAATCGACCAGAACTTCCGTTAATCGCTAAACTCGAAGGATTCTAGCCACATAGACGATCTGTTAGTATCTAATATACAAACTGATCCACATGATCACCCAAATCATCGTCGTCGTCCTCATCGCCACCATCTACTGCTGGCCAATCAACAAACCAGCCAGCGTAAAGATGCAGCGTTCGGAGAACATCACTTGCGGGAGCATCAAGGGTGTTAACGAATCCCATATAGCTATTGGGATTTGCCCCTGCTATGGCTTCAGCGATCATGTCCTCGGTAATGTCACCGGAGATAATGCTTAAACGCCCGGAAACTTCTTCATTATCATCAAATTCGATAATGGCATCTCCGCCTAATGGCGCTGCGATTTTAATCTGCATTATTTAGCTCCTTTGCCACACCTAATAACAGTTCCAGCAATCCGTCACCATTCATCAGTGATGCGGCAGCGGCCTCTTTGTCATGATACAACTGAAGAGCCATAGAGAATACTTCCGTTGCTGACGTTTTGGAAATAGTCGGTGATTTCTGCCGAATTTTCCCGGTGTTACTTACTGAGGCTGGCGGGTATACCTTCGCCATATAAATATTACTCAATCGAGATCTGAAGCACCATTCAGGCTTGCCACGCCCACCGATATTAACGAAAGATGGCTTATCCCCTTCAACATTGGCCTTCAGGAATGACCGGGCTTTCTCTAACAAACCAGGGTTACTGTACTCAAGATGATGACCCAGCTCGTGCCACAGTGCACTTGCATTTTCATCGTTCAAATTGACAGCAACAACACCATTAAGATTTGCATATGCCCTTCCCTGGTGGTGAACCACCTTTGATAAGGTCGAAATTTTACCGCCGGTCAGGCGATAAATATCAGCAAGTTCCTTGCGCAGGTCTATCCCACCATTCTGTCCAGCGCGGGCTTCTTCCACTTCTTCCGTGATAAAAGAGTCGGCCCACTCAAGAGCTTTTTCTTCAGATACGGATGAGTTTGCGATCGCACTGTTCATGGCAGATAACACTTTCTCGTGGACCGAACCCATACTTCGCTGATTCATTTGCCAGCGTGTCTGCGGGTTATATGAGAATCGCTTAAGTAGTTGGTCAAGCTGCTCAAGTTCTTCTTCACTGACATACCTTTTAGCCTCACCAATAATGCCAGGGAGAATATTGCCGTTAGGATTAAACGCTCGCGAAAGGAAGAGTTTCAGTGCCCCCATGCCCTCCGATGCTTCAATATCACCAATAACCCGGTTAACAATGGCCGCACTCTTCGGATTAGCATCCGCCAACGCTCTGGTTACGATTTGCAGGGACGATACGACCTCACGCTGCATATCAGTCCTGATCTCATCAATAAACTCTGGCGTTATGCCGTGCTCTTTAAGGATATCCCGGCCTTCCGCCGTTACCCCATCGATATCACCGACATGTTTATTAACACGACTTTGCAATGCCTTAAATGCCTTCAGAATTCCACGGGCATCATCCGCTTTACTAACGGCCTTCCTGAATGCTGTCAAGAAGTCTGAGTTAACCTCATTTTGTTGATCGGCCCACTGAATGGAGGCATCTTTCATCTCGTCCAGAGTCAGATCACCCAACGCGGTATGGTCTGTGAATATGAGCGACAACCTCTGAACCATTTCTGCCAATGGTGATGCCGAATGCGCCGCGCTAAGGAATGCTTTCACCCTGGTTGGGCGAATGGAAAACCAGTCAATAGCTGGTGGCATATCTCCGTTTTTTATCGCCTGCGCTATCTCGTCAAAGCCATCGCGCCCAAGGGAGGATGCGTGATTTAACAAGCCGCGAAGTAACGAATTGCTGATACCGAATAATCGGCACCATTTTTTCACGTCGGCAACAGGCATTCGAACAAAATGCGCAAGCACTTGTACAAGCTGTTCATCATGGGGATCTGTACGGGAAAGCAGCCTGATCAGATGAATAATGTCTTTGATGCCGGATGCCCGATGTAATAGCAAACTGGTATATGGAGCAACACCGTTGTAACTACCGCCGGAAACGGACTCGAAAAGACCGCCGGATATCCCTTGCATGCCTTCGTTTTCCAGTTCCTGAGACACCTGGCGAAGGATATCCTGTAACGACACATCACCACCGCCAAACATATCCCCCAGCGCCTGGCCCTGGTGCTGTAACTCATCATTTATACGTTGTGCCATCAATTTAAAGGCGGTGGCCATACGCTTCGCGCTACGGTTATTCGCGACGATGAACAACGCGAGAGCTTTCACTTCCGGGGCTGTTTCGCTGAACATATCCCCCTGAGCAATAACATCGGTAATATGTTGGCCTGACTCCTTCGATTGCCTTACCAGGTCTACCGCATCTTTCAATGCCGCCAGCGCCTTTTTATCGAGGCTATCCGCTGTTTCAATGCCATCAACGATAGTTGTCACAGCCTGCTTGTGCGCTTCTCCTGATAAAGCCTGCATCTGGACAAAATCATTGGCTGCCGCATTAAGCGCCGTCAGAACATTACGCATATCCGGATCAGGTTCTTCTGCAACCATCCTTACCAGGCGCGCATCCTTATATGCCTTGGCAAAGATCGCGTTTTGTATACGGTCTACAAGTTGCCGTGTTGGTCGCCCATCTTCCGTTACAAGGCCAGCAGCCTGTGTGGCACCAACTTGCGTCATGAATCCGCGGATAAACGCGTCATTACTGCGGCTAAGCAGATCTCCGCTTTCTGATGGGTTAAACAGCGCCATCATCGCCGGAGTTATGCTGTCGGCATCAACAAAAGCCTTTTCACTGGCTGCCATTTCCTGAAGATCAGAAATATTTGAGTCCTTGGCAAACTGAACGCGGTCAACCTTAGTTAACCGGCGGCGCACCAGTACCGGAGCCGCCATTGATTCAACCTTTTCAGGTCGTATGCCGAATTCGGTCGCATGATCAATCAGGTACTCACGATACCGATCCGCATTGCCGTCCTGATAGGCTTTGATGATCCCCATGGTCCGTCCATTACCTGACTCAACGGCATTGTCCTCACCAATTATCGGCGCTCCATGGCTGGATAAACCGGAATCGGTAAGCTGAGCAGGCCGCAAATCCTTGGATATCTGGTTAACCTGAAGAAGGCTGGATGCGCGGGTCCGGTCGCGCGGCTGAAGTTCCTGGGGATAGTCCGGATTAATTTTCCCGTCCAGAGTATTGGATACCAAAAGAGCTGAGGCATCGACGATATCAAACGCTGTTTTTACCTCGTCTCCCTTCGCTGTCACCACATACGAAACCCGCCCGAAATCGGGCAGGTTTTTTAGCAGCTCGATCAGCGTTTCTATGCTGGTGGCCATTACCACCTGATCGCTTAAGCTCATCCCTGTTACGCCTTATGCTGCCTCTTTAATGTTGGCGGCTATCCATGCCGCCGTGTGCTGTTTAACCTGGTCCAGGTCGATGTATGTGCCAACATATTGACTCAAGTCCTGTAACGTACCGATAAATGCATCAGTGCTCTGATCGACGAATTTATCAGCCAGGAATTCAGCAACCAGTTTTGGCACACCATCATGTTCCGAAGGTTGTTTTTCTTCGCCACTACCGCCGCCAGACGCGCCGTACCCCATCTGTTGCATGATCTGGTCAATTTCATCGCTGATATCCAGCAACTCCATGCCACTCGCGGTAGCCGCTTTGGACATCAGAGCATCCAACTTATCGCTGAGGTCCATTAACTCAATCGCTGATAGTGTCATGCCGCTACCCCCGCTTTCTGGATTGCTACCAGCAGATCAGCCAGGTGGCGAGCTGCGCCATTAACCAGCTCTTCGTTTTCCTCAAAACGCCCGGCAGCCTGAAGGGCTGCAATCGCTTCCCGGACATTACCCCGGGCGTTACGGATCTCCGCCATGTCAGTGCTTTGCATATCCATCACGCTATTGAGATATTCAATGGCTTTATTAGCCTCTGCATCTGCTTCGCTAACCGTTTCATCAGGCTGTGCCGGGACCGGTTCTGGTTGAGTAATCTCACCGACTTCGGCCTGCAATGCATTGATCATGCTCTGCACCATTTTCTCGATGCCAGCGCCCCCTGGAAACGCAATATTGGGGAAAGTTTTTTGAAACTGAGTTTTCAGCATTACGCGGAACTCGTCTGGTGAGCTGGTGGCCAGCTCCAGAGCTTTTTGTGCATATTTGCCAAACGGACCATTAGTAAGTGTCTTCGCCAGGAAGTCGAAAGAATCCTCGCGAGGCAATAACTTCAGGTCGTACTCACTCATTTGCTGATCAGAAAGCGGGGTATCGTAAGTAACAATGCCGTAGCGTGCATATTCATAATACGGGTCACCTTCATCAGGGCGCGGCAGAATTGCTTTGTTACCTTCAGGTATTGCGCCAGGGGCCGCCGGACGCATTTGCAGGGCATATCGATATGCACCTACAGAGACTTCTGGTTCAGGCAAAGAGCTACCGGTATCCTCCGCTGATTCAGGTTCGACGTTTTCCGGTTTATGTTCTTCTGGTTGGACCAGATATTCCGATACATTACCCGCTTTATAGGCTTTAAACAGCTTGCCGATCGCATCTGCCATGTCCACACCCTGTATGGATTTAGCCTTGATCATGTACACGCTGCCATCCGAATCGGTTAACTGGATATACCCTTCGCCGTCCTCAATGAATTGCTTCATTGATGCACCATTACTGAGCGTCACTTCCCCGTTCATATGCATACGATTTTTGATACTGGCAAGGCGATCCGTCATCGCGCGAGAGTGTCCACCAGTCATCCCCGCAGGAGCAATGGTTTCGCGTCCACCAGTGCGATTGAGCTGATCAATCTCCGTCTGCAAACGCTCATTCTCTTCATAAAGAGAATCCGCTTCCGATGCAACAGCGTTAATTTTCTGCTCCAGATCTACCTTCTGCCCTTCTACCGCTGCCACCTGATCCGCGAGGTCACTCATGGCATCCTCTTTCTGGTCACTATCAGCCTGTAGTTGGGTTATTTCATCAACCAGGGCTTTTTTCTTCTTCTGCGCACGCTGGAATTTTGCCGAGTTTTTCTCTGCAAGGTTGGCAAGTTTCATGGTGACCTGCGCCAGCGTCATATCACGTCCACTCATCGGAGCAACGGTATGAGTAACGTCTTTTTTATTCAGTAAGAACTGGAAAGCAACCAGCGTATCGCTATTGGTGATCCGGTTTTCCGCTGTCGGGCTATGAAACAGAATGCTGATAGTCTGACCATCACTGAGCGGAATAATGGCCGGCAGGACCGGCAGCCCGTTAACGTTACGTGCCCGGCCAATTTCAGCCCCGCCGATCGCGCGTGCACCGTTCTGGGCCACATCCCCCGTTTTATCACTCCCCGCAGAGATTCCGGTACCATTCAGCTTCTGGTTCAATGCCCGGACAAATGCCTGCATGGTCCGGTGTAGCTGCAAACGAGTAGAACTAATCGCCTCCAGTAAATCCGTAGCACACCAGTGGATCGGCGTGTCATAGAAGAACGTAGCCTCGATTTCTTCCAGGGTGTTGGATTCCGTCATCAGATAGCGGTCCTCACCGGCCATTAATGCGCGATATTCATCATCAGTCACCGGCTGGGGAAGCACGTCAAGCCCAGGTTTGATCGTCACCCCTTTATTGATATTGAACTGTTCCATGTTAATTTCCTGCTTTCAGTTGCTTAAGACGGCGTTTGAGTTCGCCATTTCGGGCCTTTTCGTTATTGAGTCGGCCTGTCTCCTTATCCAGCTTCGCCCGCAAATCAGTGATCTGCTGTTGAGTGAAAGACACCGAGTTCTGCGCTGATTTATAAGCGGCAACCACCTGAGCATTCCGCTGTTTTGCCTCTTGCAGGCGCTGAAAGTTGGATTTTACTGCCGGTTTCTTGTCTACCGGATTGGCAACACGTTTCGCTTTGGCGATCAGTGATTTCTGGAATTTTGCGGAGTTTTTGCGGGCCGCTTGCCCCATGACGGTACCAAGCGTCTTGATATCCGGCGACTGAGCGTTAGGAATAGCTTTTCCATTCAGCTTCACAGACGATATATCGCCAGTATCGTTTACCTGTATGGCAAGAATTTGTCCGTCGTTAAGAACCAGCTTTGCGGTTTTAACTTTAACGCCATCTTTCGTTGTTGCGCGGTTGCTGGAGTCAACCTCAATTACCGTAACACCGGTTTTATTGATCGCCGCGATAAGGGATTTCAGCCCCTTTTCATTAACCTGGTCAAAATCGACCGTTGCATACTTATTTTTCGTCATCTGACACATCCTGTGCGAGATTTATTACGTAACTTCTGCGGATTTGCTGAGTAACAGGGAAAATCCGATACAACGGGTTAATGAACGAGTCGCCATGCGTAACCATGACGTTGAAATGCCACAGTCGCTCTCCTTTACCCATATATTCAGTGGGTATGTACAACCATTCACTGTTTTCGCCCTGTTCAGCCGACGTCAGACAACGTTGTTCACCTTCAATCACTGTCGTCGGCTTCTGAACATCGCGGATCCAATATCTGACCGTTGCGCCGCGCAAAAACGGGAATTTAGACCGGTACTTGAACGGCACCCGGATGAAACCCGGTTTAATTTCCACATCACCAAGTTCTAAATGCGTGATGTCCTTGCGTTTTAGCAAATAGCGATCGGCTAAGGCTAACGCAAGAACGCATACACCCCAGCCAATCATTTCCCGCCTCCCTTTTTCACCAAACTTGTAAGAACATTCAGAATGCTATCGATATTCACTCGTTTCATCCCTGAAATCACCTCATGACCGTTATTGCTGGCTATCGTTACCATTAAGTACGTAATTGATAACTCCCAGCCCTCGTGTTGCCCCAATAGGTACGCCACCGCGCCAGCTGTCACTGCAACAAAGATCTCCGTAACCAATCCCAACAAATTGCCAGACTGGCGACCGTCTCGGACATCCATCAGGAACGTGCCTATCCCACCAATTACTGAAAGCAGGAGCGCAATAGCAACTGGAGCTAATTCCTGTGTGTCAAGCACAAGTTCCCTCCTACGTTGTCAGGAGGTAATGGTATGCAAAGTAACTTCTCAACCGGTCATTTGTTGCTTAAGAGGCATTTCTATTGAGGTACGAATCAATAATCCTTTGTAACTTTTCAAGAATGAGCCTGTTATTGATGCTGCAAATAATAGTCACGCAATTCTGAAGACTTTCATCCATACCCTTATATTCCGCGAAATACATGCCTATAAAGCCTGCAAGTACGGCAGCAATACACTCGGCCATCAATTGCCTGCATGACGCTTCGTAACGTTTTTCACAAACCCCATTCAGAAACGAATGCACCCCGCCAAGGATGGAGAGGAGCATTATTGTGAAATCACACATAACTATTTCCTTAATAGTGAATTAAATATCATTGGGAAACGGTATGTACTTTGTGATTTCCACACATACTGGTTTTTGTTAATTAAAATCCGCAGCTTGCTATAAATAACGATAGTGAGCAGAAAATATGCTAATAGGCTATGTACGCGTATCAACAAATGAACAAAACACTGCTTTACAACGAAACGCTCTTGAAAGCGCAGGATGTGAGCTAATTTTTGAGGACAAGGCGAGCGGCAAAAAGGCTGAGCGCCCTGGGTTAAAAAAGGTACTCCGTATGCTTTCCAGAGGTGATACCCTGGTCGTATGGAAGTTAGATCGTCTTGGGCGCAGCATGCGTCACTTAGTTGTGCTGGTGGAAGAGCTGCGTGACAGAGGCATTAACTTCCGGAGTCTCACTGACTCCATCGACACCAGTACACCAATGGGGCGCTTTTTCTTTCACGTAATGGGGGCGCTGGCAGAAATGGAACGTGAACTTATTGTTGAACGTACACGCGCTGGACTTGATGCAGCTCGCGCAGAAGGTCGAATAGGTGGGCGTCGGCCTAAATACCAGAAAGAAACATGGCAGCAAATGCGGCGATTGCTGGAGAAGGGCATCCCCCGTAAGCAGGTTGCAATCATCTATGATGTGGCTGTTTCCACTCTTTATAAGAAGTTTCCGGCGTCATCATTTCAATCCTAAACCTTGGTTTAAGAGAACTCGGTACCAGCGGTGAAAAGATCCCCCTGTTGAGCAC